>Ga0105107_10000117_pt1 | contig 44479 bp, 49 predicted proteins | sample PPLLaktember2015_6_FD_79335 | JGI IMG/M metagenome (GOLD analysis project Ga0105107, IMG submission 79335) | Freshwater sediment microbial communities from Prairie Pothole Lake near Jamestown, North Dakota, USA - PPLs Lake P8 Core (1) Depth... | ecosystem: Environmental > Aquatic > Freshwater >...
CTGGTCGACCAGCGCGTGATCGGAAAGCCTGCGGCCGATGGCCTCCTGGCTCGCATCGAGTGCCAGGCCTGGGTCGAAGGCCGGCAGCCCCGGCTCCGCTGCGACCGCCAACGCCGGAATGATCGCCAGCAGCGCCGTCATTGCCGCGGCAGGCACGCCGCATCGTATGCTCACCATGCGCAGCTCCCTGCTAGCGCATCGGCCAGATGTCAGAAAGGTATTTCCAGTTGACGAAGTAGTAGAGCACAAAGGCCACGAAGAACACGGCGACGAGCACCAGCGTGCCAGGCACCCTGATCGCTTCCGCGCTGCCGTAGGTGGACGCGACACGTGGCCCCATGGGCGCGGCGATCTGAATCTTGCCTTCCACCTTCTTGCCGAAGAAAACCGAGGCGACGACCACGATGACATACATCAGGCCGCCGAGGGCCGCTGCGACTGCGGCGATGCCGTTCAGTGTCACCATCAGGAACGCAGCCGGCGGGTAGCTGAAATCCAGTATCGAATCCGCAAACGTGATGTCCCAATGCCGCCGCGCCACGCCGAGAGTCCCGGCGCCCATCATGAAGAGCGAGATACCCGCGACGCCCAGCCCGAACACATACGGCTGCCACTGTGCCAGCCGCGGGAAACGGATCTGTCGCTCGAAGACCAGCGGAATGATCAGGTAGGTCACCGCCATGAAGGCGAGGGTCGTGCCGGCGACGACGGTGCCGTGGAAGTGCCCCGGCACGTACAGCGTGTTGTGCATGATGATGTTGATCTGCTCGGTGCCCATCACGACGCCGGATATGCCGCCGAGGAATCCGAACATCACGAGCGAAAGGAACATTCCCGAAAAGGCCGGGTTGCTCCAGGGCGCCTTGCGCAGCCACTCGAAAAAGCCGCGAGTGAAGCCCCGCTGGCGTTGCGCCGCCTCGATGGCGCCCGGAACGCTGAGCCCGTGGATCATGCTGCCGAGCACCGCGAGGTACATTGCGTAACTCGTGTTGAATACCTTCCACTCCGAGCTCAGTCCGGGTTCCACCAGCAGATGATGGGCGGACGCGAGCTGCAGGAACAGGATGTACAGCAGGAATGCGCCGCGGCTCACCTTCTCCGAAAGCGGCTTGGCGGCGAACAGCATCGCGGCAACCAAGTACCACACGGCCACGTGCGCGGAGACATTAACCTGCTGCGACGAATGGCCCATCGCCCACCACACCAGCTTGTACATCAGCGGATCGATGGTGCTGACGATCCCAAGGCTCCAGAGCCAGGTCGGAATCAGGATGATGGCCCCGGACGCCAGCGTGAAGACCGCGATGATCGCCGCGGTCAGCGCGCCAAAGGTCACGAGCGGGATCGAGCCCTGGTAGGTCTTCTCGTCGCGCGCGATGACGAGCGTGCCGAAAAAGATTCCGCAGCCGATCAGGGCGCCGACGGCGAACAGGATCAGGCCGAGGTAGAAATGCTGCGCCGCCATCATCGGCGGGTAGGACGTGAACATCACGGTCGATTCGCCCTGGAGTACCGCGATGTTCGTGAGAACTCCTCCGGCCAGCATCAGCCCGAATGCGGCCCAGCCCCACCGGGGCGCGGCCAGCCGGCAGTTCAGCAGGATCGCAGAGGCGAAATACAGGAGCGCGATCTCAAAGAAGATGATCCACAGCAGCAGCACGTCCAGCCCATGAGCCGTCAGCGCGAGGTAGAACCAGTGTGCGGGGAGCAGGTGCACATCGGGCCAGCGCGTCAGCGCGACGCTCAAGCCAAACAGGCCGCCGATGGCGAGGAAAATCACCGCCGCGACGGCATTGGCCTTGATCAATGCCTGCGCATCGCGGTCCACCTTCAGGCCGGTTGACGGACAAGTGCGAAATACGGTGCTTCTCATGATCCGACCTCAGGAGCGGTCCACGACGAAAATCTTCCCCAGCATCGTGTGATGCCCCAGACCGCAGTACTCGTTGCAGACGATCGAGAATTCGCCCGTCTGATCCGGCGTGATGGTCATTACATGCTCGTAACCTGGGTGAACCTGGACATTGATGTTGACGGGCTGGAGCGAGAATCCGTGCTGGAGGTCGAGCGCGGAAAGATGAAGTCGATAGGTCTGGCCCAATTCCAGTTCGAGTGCCGGATACCAGAGCCACATCCGGCCGACCAGGTACACGTCCGCGCCTACCGGCGGCTTGACGACCGGCAAGCCCCCGAGGTCGCGCACCTGGTACTGCGCAACCATGGCTTCGGTCTTGGCATAAAAGGCGTTCGGCGTCGTGCGGTAGGTTTCAGTGGCAAGGTTCTGCCCACCGACCGCATGCCAGTAGATCATCATGAAGAACATCACGAGGCCCCACAGGAAGGCCACGACGATCCAGATCAACTCGAAGCGGTGGAGCGGCTCGTTCCACCACAGTCGCCGGGTTGGCGGGGTAATGGCCATGGATTCCTCCCGGGATTCAGGGCGCGACGGGGATCTGGGTGAGTTCCATGACTCCCCAGAGGATGTACAGCACCGTTGGGATGGTTACGCCGAGGAAAAGCAACAGAAACGGGTTATCGAGCACCCGCTGCATGAACGGTACGCGCTTGTCGTCGTCATCCGGATCTTCGTCGCTCATGTGACCCTCCCCTCGACCCCCCGCTCCCTCAATTGAGGATAGCACCATCCCTCCTCTCAGAGGTCCGGGTGGGAAGCATGAGTCGTCTTGCCGCCGGTCGGCATTGATCCAGGTCAAGTCGGCCGGGGCCGCGCAGGGGCCTCGAACCGCGGTGTCAGCGTTCCAGCAGCATCCGTATCAGGGCGAAGCTTATCAATGCCATCGAGGCCAGCAGGCCAAAGAACAGCAATGTCCGGTACTCGAGGATGCGACCGGCCCGCGCCTCGATTCGCCGCAGCAGCCAGTCGGCTGCGACGTAAAGCAGGATTCCGGCAAGGACGTAATAAACCGTCGCCATGCGGCACTCTACATTGAAGGGGACGTTCACCTTGAGTCGCTGAAGGTGAGCGTCCCCTTCAATGTCATGCATGGCAGCGGCGGGTGCCGTCGAGCGATACTCCTGCGATGCTCCCGCACTCGGACGCCTGCGAGCGCAACAAGGGCCCGATCCTGCAGGTCCTCCGTCCTGCGTTCTCCGCCTGCAAGCATGTCCTCGAGATCGGCAGCGGCACCGGCCAGCATGCCGTGCACTTCGCGATCGAGATGCCATGGCTCGTCTGGCAGCCGTCCGAGACGGCGGAGTCCATGCCGGGACTGCGCAAGCGTATCTTCAATGAGGGACCGTCGAATCTCCGCGCACCGGTTGAACTCGACGTGACGCAACGGCCCTGGGACGTGCGGCCCGTGGACGGCGTGTTCACGGCCAATACGCTCCACATCATGCACTGGCCGCAGGTCGAGGCACTGTTCGCCGGATTGCCTGCCGTGGTGAAGCCGGGGGCGGTGCTCGCGATCTACGGGCCGTTCCGTTACGACGGCAAGTACACCTCGGCGAGCAACGAATCGTTCGATACGTTGCTGCATGCGCGGGATCCGGAATCCGGCATCCGCGATTTCGAGGAAGTGGACGCGCTCGCGCGCGGTGCCGGTTTCGAGTTCGTGGCCGACCATCCCATGCCCGCCAACAACCAGACCCTCATCTGGCGGCTCGCGACGAAATAGCGGATCAGAACGGCTTCAGCACCATCAGGCCGAGGCCGATCAGCGGCGTGAGTGTCGCGACGGCGCCCCAGATATCCCATTGAGTCGCGATCCGGTGGTACGCCTCGTAATCGAAGGAGCCGCTCGCGGCGCCCGCCTCCGCGTGCGCGCGCAATTTCCGCTGCAGGGGCGCGAGCCGCATCATGAACACGAGGCCCGAGATGCTGAACATCACGAGCGTCCATAGGATCCAGCCGGTGCCGAGGATCGGGAAGCCGCCCTGGATCGCCGCAAAGATTCCGGTTGCGAGGATGATCACGACGCCCGGCATGGTGAACAGGCGGTCGCTCTTGATGACGCCTTCCATGGCATGCGCGATGAGGCGCGGATTCCGCGTGCGCTCCGCATGCTTGTGCCAGAAGACGCCGGTCGTGATGTTCCCGATGAACATGATGACGGCGAGGATGTGCAGGAGCTTCATCCACAGGAACATGGTCTCATCCTCCGCTTGAATGGCGGCGCTGGCGAAAACCGGCGAGCCAGCGCAGAAAAGAACGGGGCGCGAGGCGCTTGAAGCGCCAGAGCCACCGATAACTGCCCGGCAACACGACGTGCGTGGCACTCGCGGCAGCTTTCGAGATGATCTCACGTGCGACGGCGTCCGCCTCGAGATTCGAGCGGTCCATGAGCTTCGTGGCGAAGTTGCGTGCATCGGCAGGGGCACGCGCCGTTTCCATCAGCCGCGTGCGGAAGTAGCCGGGCATTGCGATGGCGACGTGCACGCGGTGTTCCGCGAGCTCCTGATAGAGCGTTTCAGAAATCGCGACGACGGCAGCCTTCGAGGCGCTGTAGGCGCTCGTGCGGCTCGCGCAGGCGAAACTCGCCGCGCTGGCGACATTGATGATGAGCCCGCCACCCGACGCGATCATGTGCGGGGCTTCAGCGCAGCAGCTGTGCACGACGCCCATGACGTTGATGCGAAGATCCATTGCCAGTCCGCAACCGGTGTCTCGAGCAAGTCGCCCGCAACGGCGACGCCCGCGGAGTTGAGCGCGAAGTCGAGGCCGCCGAAGCGTCCGGCAAAGGCATCGATCGCGGACCTAACGGCGGCCTCATCCGTCGTGTCCACGACCGCGGTCTCGCATTGAGGACTGCCACGGCTCGCCAGGTCCCGTGCAGCGGTCGCAAGACGTGCTTCATCGCGATCGAGGAGCGCGAGATTCCAGCCGCGGGCAGCAAGGAGCTCGGCCGCCGCGAGCCCGAGCCCGCTCGCGCCGCCGGTGATCACGGCGCGTTTTTTCGGAAATCGGGAATCGAGTGCGGCGAGACTCATGTGTCATGCGGACCGTGGACAAAGCGAGGCCCTGGTCCTCGGGGACCAGGGCCCTTTCAATGTAAGCGTCAGGCCTTGACGGGCGCGACTTTCTGGGCGACCCAGCCGAGCACCGCACCGGCGATCAAGTGCATCCAGATGCCCTCGATGAGCCACCAGGCCCAGATCTTGGTCGGCAGGTTGAAGACGCCCCAGTAACCCAAGACTGCGACGGCGCCGAATATCCAGCCGATGACGCCAAACTTCACGCCGCGCACGATGGCAGAGCCCATGAGCGAGGAGCGGATGACGGAGTAGATACCCGCCAGCAGCAATGAGCTCAGCAGCCCGGTCGGCACCCATATCTTCAGGAGCGCGACCATGTCCGGCGGCTCCGCCTGCAGTTCCGGCCGCCAGAACGAGGCGGTCTCCTTGTAAAGCGCGCCGAGCACGCCTTCCGGCGAATGGATGAATGAACCCCCGACCATCGAGAGCAGGAAAAACGTCAGGTAATAGACGACGCCGCCGATGAAGACGATCTTCCAGTTCATGGTGCACCCCCGGCTGAGGGGCGCATGTTGCGCCGGTGGGAACCACCGGCGCAACCATGCCGCAGGGGAGGGTCGGTGCCGGGTCGTAGGTTTCGTAGGTTCGTGAAGCCTGCGAACCTACGAAACCTACGACCCGGCACCGTCCTGCGTCAGGGGATGTCGAAACGGTCCAGGTTCATCACCTTGGTCCACGCCGCCACGAAGTCATGCACGAACTTCTCCTTCGAATCCGCGCACGCATGGACCTCCGCGAGGGCCCGGAGCTGGGAGTGCGATCCGAAGATCAGGTCGACACGGGTGCCGGTCCACTTGACCTCGTTCGTCTTCCGGTCGCGCCCCTCGTACACACCCTCGGAGCCGGCGGACGGCTGCCAACGCGTGCTCATGTCGAGCAGGTTCACGAAGAAGTCGTTCGTCAGCGCCCCGGGCCGCTTCGTGAAGACGCCGTGAGCAGATTGCCCCGCATTTGCGCCGAGGACGCGCAGGCCACCGACCAGAACAGTCATCTCAGGCGCCGTCAGCGTCAGCAGCTGCGCCCGATCCACCAACTGCTCCTCGGGCGACAGGCGCTGCTTGCCAGAGAGATAGTTGCGAAAACCTTCAGCGCCCGGTTCGAGCGGCGCGAAGGAGTCGACGTCGGTCTGCTCCTGCGACGCGTCCATGCGGCCCGGCATGAATGAGACCTTCACATCGTGCCCGGCTCCCTTCGCGGCTTTCTCGATCGCGGCAGAGCCGCCGAGAACGATCAGGTCGGCAAGCGAAACTTTCTTGCCGCCGGACTGCGAAGTGTTGAACTCCTTCTGGATCGCTTCGAGCGTCCGCAGTACTTTCGCGAGCTCGGCCGGCTGGTTGACGTCCCAGTCCTTCTGCGGCGCGAGGCGAATGCGCGCGCCGTTCGCTCCACCGCGTTTGTCAGAGCCGCGGAACGTCGAGGCAGAAGCCCAGGCCGTCAAGACCAGTTGGGACACGGACAGCCCGGACGCAAGGATCTTTGCCTTCAGGGCAGCAATGTCCTGCTCCCCGATCAGCGGATGATCCACGGCGGGAATCGGGTCCTGCCACGGCAGCGGTACCTTCGGTACGAGCGGGCCGAGATAACGTGCAATCGGGCCCATGTCACGGTGCGTCAGCTTGAACCACGCCCGCGCAAACGCTTCAGCGAACTGATCCGGATTTTCGTGGAAGCGCCTCGAGATCTTTTCGTAAGCAGGATCAAACCGCAGGGCAAGGTCGGTCGTCAGCATGGATGGCGTATGACGCTTTGACGGATCGTGGGCATCCGGCACCGAACTGGCGCCCGCACCATGCTTTGGTATCCACTGATGCGCGCCAGCCGGGCTCCTGGTCAGCTCCCATTCGTAGCCGAACAGATTCCAGAAGAAGTTGTTGCTCCACTTCGTTGGCGTCGTGGTCCAGATGACTTCCAGGCCGCTGCTGATCGTGTCGCCGCCTCTGCCGTTTCCATAGGTGTTTTTCCAACCGAAGCCCTGCTCTTCGATACTGGCGCCCTCGGGTTCGGGGCCGACATATTTGCCCGGATCGGCAGCGCCGTGTGTCTTGCCGAACGTGTGTCCGCCCGCGATGAGCGCAACCGTCTCTTCGTCATCCATCGCCATGCGCGCAAACGTCTCCCGAATGTCGCGCGCCGCCGCGACGGGATCCGGATTGCCGTTCGGGCCTTCCGGATTCACGTAGATCAGGCCCATCTGCACGGCGGCGAGAGGATTCTCGAGATCACGGTCGCCGCTGTAGCGCGCGTCCGCGAGCCACTTGCCTTCGGGGCCCCAGTAGATGTCCTCTTCCGCTTCCCAGACATCCGCGCGTCCGCCGCCGAAACCGAACGTCTTGAAGCCCATCGACTCGAGGGCGACGTTGCCCGCGAGAATCATCAGGTCGGCCCAGGAGATTTTCCGGCCGTATTTCTGCTTGATCGGCCACAGCAGCCGGCGCGCCTTGTCGAGGTTCACGTTGTCCGGCCAACTGTTGAGGGGCGCGAAGCGCTGCTGGCCGGCTCCGGCGCCGCCACGGCCGTCGCCGATGCGGTACGTGCCTGCGCTGTGCCACGCCATCCGGATGAACAACGGCCCGTAGTGGCCATAGTCAGCCGGCCACCAGTCCTGCGAGTCCGTCATCAAGGCATGAAGGTCCTTGATGACCGCATTCAGGTCGAGGCTCTTGAACTCTTTTGCATAGTCGAACGACTCGCCCATCGGGTCGGAGAGATTCGAATGCTGGTGAAGCACATCAAGGTCCAGCAGGTTCGGCCACCAGTCGCGATTCGACCTGGCTGCGGTAGTCCCGTGCATGACCGGGCATTTCCCCGCGCTTTTGTCGCCCGTCTCTGTTCCCTGGCTCATTGGACTCTCCTCGTACAGTTCTGCAAGAGGGGACAGTCCACCTTTTCCGCTACGCGGAAAAGGGGACAGTCCCCCTAGGCCGCTCGCGCGTTCTCGTAGTCAAGGACGCCGGCGACCGCGTGGATCACGGACGCGATGCGCACGGCCGACTGCACCGCTTCACGGCTAACTTCATGCTGGCGCAGCACTCGTTCGTGCGCCAATACGCACTTGCCGCAGCCATTGACGGCCGAGACCGCAAGCGAGATTAGCTCGAAATCGGCCTTCGCGATTCCGGGGCTTCCGATCACGTTCATGCGAAGCCTTGCCGGCAGCTTCGCGTACTCCTCGTCTTCGACGAGATGCAGGAAGCGATAGTAGACATTGTTCATGCCCATGATCGCCGCCGCCGCACGCGCGGCCTCGATCTCCCCCGGCGCGAGCTTTTCCGCGGCGACGGTTTCAACGGCGCGCGCGAGTTCGGCATTGCGCGATGCAATCGCCGAGGCGAGCGCCGTCATCCAGAGCTGCGTCTCGGAAAGCCCTGGCGCGCCCTGCGGCGTCAACACCGATGAGAGGTTGAGCCGCAGGTCGCGGGCGTAGTCCGGAATCCGGTCCCTGAGTGCGTCCATGCTCAGGCTGCCTTCAGGGTGTCGTCGCCCTTCTGCCAGTTGCAGGGGCACAACTCGTCGGTCTGCAGGCTGTCGAGCACGCGAAGCACTTCCTCGGGGCTGCGGCCGACGTTGAGGTCGGTCACGTAGACGAAGCGAATCACGCCTTCCGGGTCCACGATGTAGGTCGCACGCTGGGCGACACCGGCCTCGGGATCGAGGATGCCGAGTTCCGTCGACAGCTCGCGCTTGATGTCCGACAGCATCGGGAACGGCAGGTCGCGGAGATCCGCGTGGGACTTCCGCCAGGCCAGGTGCACGAAGTCCGAATCCGTGCTGACGCCCAGCACCTGCGCGTCACGATCCGCGAAATCGCGATTCAGCTTGCCGAAGCCCGCAATCTCGGTCGGGCAGACGAAGGTGAAGTCCTTCGGCCAGAAGAACACGACCAGCCACTTGCCGGCGTAGGTCTTGTCGTCGATGTCCTTGAATGCATGGTTGGCGTCATTGCTGACGACGCCCGTCAGCTTGAACGCGGGGAATTTCTTGCCGATACCGATCATGGGGAGAACTCCTCTGTGGTTGCCGGCCATGATGCGGACGGAAGCGTGATTCGTACAATCGATTGTTGCGATGACTGTGATAGATTACGCCTATGAACCTCCGGGACCTCCAATACCTCGTGGCGCTCGCGGAGACCCGGCATTTCGGCCATGCAGCCGAGCGCTGCCATGTCAGCCAGCCGACCCTCTCCGCCCAGCTTCGCAAGCTCGAGGAGTTCCTGGGTGTCACGCTGATCGAGCGGCGGCCACGGCGCGTCGGCCTGACGCCCGCCGGCGAAGCCGTGGTCGAGCGCGCGCGCCGGATGCTGCGGGACGCCGACGACATCCGCGCCCTCGCCCGCGCCCGCCAGGACCCGCTCGCCGGGCAGCTGAAGGTCGGGTTCATCCCGACGCTCGGGCCCTATCTCCTGCCCCGCATCGCGCCGCGCATCGCGAAGGCGCTGCCGAGACTGCAGCTGGTGCTGCACGAGTACCAGACCGCCCCGCTCGTCGACCGCGTGGTCGGGGGCGAACTCGACCTCGCAGTTCTCGCCCTGCCGGCGGAAACGAAGGGTCTCGTGACGCGCTCGCTGTTTGCGGAGGCCTTTCTCGTCGCAATGCCGGAGCACCACCGCCTTGCCGCAAAGAAGCGCGTGAAGCCTTCCGACCTCGCCGACGAGAAGCTGCTTCTGCTCGAGGAAGGGCATTGCCTCCGCGACCAGGCACTCGAGGTCTGTGAGCTTGCCGGGGCGAAGGAGCAGGATTTTCGCGCGACAAGCCTCGAGACGCTCCGGCAGATGGTCGCGGCCGGCCTCGGCGTCACGCTCCTGCCGCGGCTCGCCGCCGAGGGTCCGTTCGCCTCGGCACGCGGACTCGTCGTGCGTCCGTTCGCACCGCCCGCACCGAACCGCGTCATCGGCGCCGCATGGCGGCGATCGACCTCGCGCACGGAGGCGATCGCCGCGGTTTGCGACGTCATTGCAAGAACGGGGTGATCGTCGGCAAACACGGAGTCAGTTGGCGTACCGGGAAATGCCGCGGGTGCTATCGTCGAACGCAATGCGTTGCGTTCTGGCTGCAGGACTGATCGCCACCGCGACGGCTGCACTTGCCGCCGATGCGTTGCCGCGCCTCAATATCCTGCCGGGCAGCCTGACCGTTTCCGGCGTGTCATCCGGCGGATACATGGCGACGCAATACCAGGTTGCGTACTCAAAGGACGTAATCGGGGCCGGGATCATCGCCGCCGGCCCGTGGTACTGCGCGCAGGGCCTGTTGACGCGTGCGCTCGACGATTGCATGAAAGGCGGCGCCATCGGGCCGGAAATCGGGCCGCTGGTCACGGCGCTTCGCAACAGCGCGAAGGCGGGTGACATCGACGACCCGTCGTGGATCGTGCCGGATCGCGTCTGGATTTTCCATGGCAAACGCGACACGGTTGTCGGCGCGGCCGTCACGGACTCGCTCTTGCGCTTCTATCGCGCGTTCGTGCCGCCGGAGCGCATCCAGTACGAAACGCAGGTCGAAGCGGCACACGGGTTCCCGGCGGCCGGTCGCGGTTGCGACTGCGGTGTCGCGCAGTCTCCCTGGATCAACGACTGCAGGTACGACGCCGCAGGCCAGCTGCTGAAGCACCTGTACGACGGGCTACGAGAGCCGGTGGGCACAGTGGCAGGCGAGCTCAGGACCTTCGACCAGGAGCCCTATGCCACGGGAGGCACGCTCGCCTCATTTGCCGAAAGCGGATTCTTGTTCGTTCCGAAGGATTGCGCGGCCGGGAAACCCTGTCACATTCATGTCGCATTTCACGGTTGCCGGCAGGGTATCGGGTTCATCGGCAATCGCTTCGCCCGCGATGCCGGCTATAACCCATGGGCTGATGCCAATCGTATCGTCGTCTTGTACCCGCAGGTCGTCAGCAGCCGCGTCTGGCCGTTCAACCCGAAAGGCTGCTGGGACTGGTGGGGCTATTCGGGATCCGGGTACGCGACCCGAAGCGGCGCGCAACTTGCGAGCGTGCGGCGCATGCTGGCCGCGCTCGGCGCGCGCTAGAACCGCTCGCGATACTCGGCGGGCGTAATTCCGACGATTGACTGGAAGCTGCGCCGGAGTGCCTGCTCGTCGGCGAAGCCGCAATCGCGGGCGACTTGCTTGAGCCGTGAGGCGCCCCCTTCAATCCGCCGCCGCGCCTGTTCAACGCGCAGTCGCCGCACATAGGCGCCGGGACTCGTGCCGAGGCGCGCGGCGAACTGCCGAGCGAAATGGCGCGGGCTCATGTTCATGCGCCGTGCCAGGTTTTCGACCGAGAGATCCTCGCCCGGATGCTCGAGCATCCACAGTTCCAGTTCGCCGAAGAGGTCGTCGCGACGCTGCGCCTCGAGGTGCCGGCTGAACTGGGACTGCCCACCCGGGCGCTTGAGAAACAGGACGAGCTCCTGCGCAACCGCAAGCGCAACCGCCTTGCCGTGATCCTGCTCGACGAGTGCGAGCGCAAGGTCCATGCCGGCCGTGACGCCGGCCGATGTGTAGATGTTTCCCGCGCGCACGTAGAGCGCATCACGCTCGACACGCGCGCCGGGCGCCAGCTTCTCCAGCCGGTCGAGGTAGGCCCAGTGCGTGGTCGCCGGCTTGCCCTCGAGCAGGCCTGCGGCCGCGAGCAGCATGGCGCCGTTGCAGATCGAGCCAAGCCGCTCCACGCGTCGCGCCTGCGCCGCAATCCACCGGAGCTGCGCCTTGTCCCTGATCATCGCCTCAAAGCCGATGCCGCCCGCGATCAGGAGCGTGTCAATCGACCCGGCATCCTCGTATCGCCGTGTCGCCACGAGCTGCAGGCCGCCGGAGGTCGCGAATGGACCGGCGCGCGCGGCGACGAGCTCCGTTTCATACGCCGGCGTGCGCGTACCGCGATGCTCGGCGAGCCAGCGGCTCGTCCGCGCAAACACCTCGAGGGGACCTGTGATGTCGAGGACCTGCGCCTGCGGGAAGCCGAGCATGACGACACGATGCGGGCGCTGGCGCGACCTCGGCTGTTTTTTCATGGCGCTGCGACCTTAACGGAGGGCGGTCCGTCCCGGGGGCGGTTTGGCAGGAAATGAAGCTTGCCCGTCCTGTCTGCCACAAGATACGGGCGCAGACTGGCTTCGTGCAGGACATCGACCCATGGAGTACCGACATGAAGCGAAGACATTTCCTCGGCAGCAGTCTCGCGGCCACGATCGCACTCCTGGGCGCCGCGCCCCTCGGAACTGCGGCCGAAGCCGCTTCACCGGTAAAGCCGCTGCCGCGCCGCGGGCGCGTCAAGGTGGCGTTCATGCTCGGCGACGGCGCGAACGTAATCGACACGGCGGGACCCTGGGAAGTTTTCCAGGACGTCATGCTGCACGACGGCGAGCACCATTATCCGTTCGAGCTTTACACGGTCGCGCCGACCGAGGACCTGATCACGATGACGGCCGGACTGATGGTCAAGCCGCATTACAGCATTGCGAATGCACCGCAGCCCAACGTCATCGTCGTACCAGCCCAGAAGTCGACCGCGGAATCACGCGAGTGGCTGCGTACGGCAAGCGCCGGCACCGACGTGACGATGTCGGTCTGCACCGGCGCTTTCCAGCTCGCTCGCGTGGGCCTGCTGAAAGGCCTGCCCGCAACCACGCACCATGACTATTGGGACAGTTTCCACGAGGAATTCCCGGACATCGAGCTTCGGCGCGGGCCGCGTTTCGTGGACAACGGGCACATTGCCACTTCGGGAGGCTTGACCTCCGGAATCGATCTCGCGCTGCACATCGTTGCCCGCTACTACGGAAACGACGTCGCCGCGGCGGCTGCGACCTACATGGAGCACGCGAGCGACGCGTGGAAGGCGTGACCTGCCGGCGCATCGATCCGGCACGAATTACCCGGCCGGGCTGACACTCCGGCCGTCGCGCAACTCGTGCAGCTTGTCGTCGAGGTACTCGAGCACGCGGCGGTCACGGTCGGTCTCGCGGTGCATGTGGACACTGATTGCCATGCCCTCCAGCACGTAGCGCGTGAGGTCGAGCGCGACGTCGAAGGTCGAGTCGTCGGTATGCCACTCGGGGAACACCTGCCTTGCGGTGCGATGCAGTTCTTCCTCGAAGGCCTCTCGTGCCGGGCGCAGGATCGCGGCGAGCTCCGGATCGGTGCGTGCGGCAACGACCAGTTCGAAGAACGCAACGAACATCGGGTGGCGGACATGCTGCCAGTAGGCCTCGAGGTTCGAGTGGACGCGATCGCCGGAAGTCGGCGTGCGCTGCACAGCGCGACGAAAAGCCTTGAGCCGCTTGGCGTGCAGGTGCTCGACTGCCGCACGGACCACGTCAACCTTCGACGGAAAGTGATGCAGCATCGCGCCCCGTGACAACCCGGCCCGCTCGGCAATCGCCGTGGTGGTCGTGCGCGCGTAGCCGAGCTCGACGAAGCACTTGATCGCAGCCTCCACGATAAGGCTTCGGGTGGCGGCGCTCTTCTGCGCCTGCCAGCCGGCCGGCTTGGAAGATTCCTGCCTCTCGGCGGTCGCGGTATTCCGGTTCATGGCAACACCCGCGGCGGCTCCGGTGGCGGACACGCGCCGGGGCTCAACTCCTGGAATTCGTCGGGGCCGCAAGCATGTCGGCGCTGTCCGGAAAAGTCAAAGGTGATTGAAACCGGCAGGGCTGACTGATAACTTCGCGGCTCCCGCACTTGACCCGAACACCACAGGGAGCGACGGCATGGCGCGTCTGGCAGGCAAGGTTGCGATCGTCACGGGCGGCGCGCAGGGCCTCGGCAGGGCGGACTGCGAGGCCCTTGCCCGCGAGGGCGCCCGCGTGGTGATCACGGACGTCAAGGTTGCCGAAGGCCAGGCGGTCGCCGATGCGCTCAACTCGACGCGCGCCGGCAGTGCGCTTTTCCTTCAGCAGGACGTGCGCGACGAGGAACGCTGGCGTGAGGTGATCGCGCAAACGGTAGCCCACTTCGGCGGGCTGCACGTGCTGGTCAACAACGCTGGCATCGTGATCCCCGGCACGCCGGAAGCGACGACGCTGGAAGAATTCCGGCTGCAGAACGCGATCATGTGCGAAGGCGTGTTTCTCGGCTGCAAGCACGCCATCCCGGCGATGCGCGGGTCGGGCGGCGGTTCGATCGTCAACATGTCTTCGGTCGCGAGCCACCTCGGCTATCCCGTGTTCTTCGCCTACAGTGCCGCCAAGGGCGCGGTCCGCAGCATGACCAAGGCCATCGCGGTCTGGTGCCAGATGCAGAAATACGGCATCCGCTGCAATTCGCTCCATCCGGGCGCGATCGACACGCCGATGGTCGCCGAAGCCAACAAGCTGCTCGGCATACCGGATGAGTACTACACCAAGAGCGGGCCCGGCCTCGGGCGCCCGGAAGATGTCGCGAGCGTGGTCGTATTCCTTGCCTCCGACGAGTCGCGCTTTATCAATGGCGCGGAACTCGTGCTAGACAATGCCTTGACCATCCAGTGACTGCGGCGTCGTGCGGCGATTGAGACAGTGCATCGAAATGGAGGTGTTCTGATGATGCGGGCAATCTCGGCGCTTCTGGTCACTTGTGCGGTCGGACTCACGGGATGCGGGCGAGAGACCGCACCGGTCGAACCGGTTGCGAAGGCCCACCCGGGCGAGAGTGTCTACGCGCGCGCCTGCGCATCCTGTCACCAGGGCGGCGTGCCCAAGGCACCGCACCGCATGTTCCTCGAGATGATGCCCGCCGACAACATTCTGGCGTCACTCGACCATGGCATCATGAAAATGCAGGCGCAGAGCCTGTCCGCGGACGAGCGGCGCGCGGTTGCCGAATACCTGTCCAGCCAGTCGCTTGAGCAGGCCGCGGCGCAGGCCGAGGCGCCGCACTGCGAGGAATCACGCCGCGCCTTCGATCTCGCGCGCCTGCCGGCCAGGACCGGCTGGGGCGTGACGCTCGAGAACCAGCGATTCATTCCCGCGGACGTCGCCCGGCTTGCCGCATCCGACCTGCCGGGATTGCGCCTCAAGTGGGCGTTTGCCTTTCCGGGCGCGCAGCGCGTGCGCTCGCAACCGACCATCGCCATGGGCGCCGTATTCATCGGCAGCCAGAACGGCACTGTCTACGCACTCGATCGTGAGACGGGCTGCATCCGCTGGACATATCGCGCGAGCGCCGAGGTGCGGACGCCGGTGATCATCGCGGGCGCGGAGCGCGGTGCCCCCGCAACCGCGCCGCTCGCCTACTTCGCCGACCTGATCGCACGTGTCTATGCCCTGAGCGCAACGACTGGTGAGCTCGTCTGGGTCACGAAGGCGGACGACCATCCGAACGCAACCGTGACCGGCGCGCCGGTACTGCACGAGGGCCGCCTCTATGTGCCGGTCTCGTCCCTGGAAGTCACCTCTGCGGCCGACCCGAAGTATCCCTGCTGCAGTTTCCGCGGCTCGGTGATCGCGCTCGATGCCGCAAGCGGCGCGACTGTTTGGAAGACCTACACGATCGACGAAGTGCCGAGCGAGGCAGGCCGCACGACCGCCGGGACCGCAATCCTGGCTCCGTCGGGTGCGCCGGTGTGGAACAGCCCGACGATCGACCGCACCCGCGGCCTGCTCTACGTGGGCACCGGCGAGAACTACTCTTCACCGGCGAATGACCGCAGCGACGCATTGCTGGCCCTGGAACTGGCCACGGGCAAACTTCTCTGGCACCGGCAGATGACGAGCGGCGATGCATGGAATGTCGCCTGCATGATGCTCGACAACCCCAACTGTCCAAAGGAGGACGGGCCCGACCTCGACTTCGGCGCCGCCACCATCCTGGCGCGCGATCGCAAGGGCCGCGATCTACTGCTGGCCGGCCAGAAGTCCGGGGACGTTTACGCGCTCGATCTCTCGAATCGAGGCGAGCCCGTCTGGAGCAGAAAGATCGGCCGCGGCGGGATCCAGGGCGGCGTGCACTTCGGCATGGCGGCACACGGGCAGCGGCTGTTCGTGCCGATCTCCGACATGCGCGACGAGCACGTCGAGGGCAAGACCTACACGCAAGAGGCACGCCCAGGCCTGTATGCGCTCGATATCACAACCGGGGAATTGCTCTGGTCGCAACCCGCCGATGACGTCTGCGCGGGTCGCGAGTTCTGCGACTCGGGTATCTCCGCCGCGATCACGGCGGTTCCGGACGCGGTGCTGGCCGGGCACATGGACGGCCGCCTGCGTGCCTATGATGCGGCGACCGGGCGGGTCCTGTGGCAGTACGACACGACGCAGGAGGTAGCGACGGTCGGCGACGGGAAGGGACACGGCGGTTCCTTCGGCGGCGGTGCCGGCCCGATGGTCCAGGACGGTATGCTGTTCGCGGCCTCGGGATATGGCATGTATTTCCACATGCCGGGCAACGTACTGCTGGCGTTCGGACCCGGCGCCCGCTGAGCCAGCAACGAGGGACCCCATGCCTCACCAGAACCCTTCGTCAACGCCGCGTGGATCGCAAGCCGCGGTGCCGTTCGAACCCTATGCCGGCGAGGAACTTGCGAGGCTGCGAATATCGGTCACGACTATCGGCGATTTGCTGCTGACCGCGGCGGACCGCGACCCCGACAAGCTGGCACTCATCTTCCCGGATTCGCGCCAGACCTATGCCGAGCTGGCGGCGCGCGCACTGCGGCGCGCCCGCAGCCTGCAGGCGCTCGGCGTCAGGCCCGGCGATCACGTCGGCCTCCTGATGCACACCTGCCCGCAGTTCATGGAGCTCTACTTCGCGATTGCGTTCTGCGGCGCCGTCATCGTGCCGATCAATGCCCGTTACCGCTCGGGCGAGATCGGCTACGTGGTCGAGAACGCCAACCTCGTCACGCTGCTGACGACCGACTCGATCGCGGAACAGGTGGATTTCGTGGAACGCCTCGGGCAGGCGCTGCCGGACCTCGCGGGACAGCGTGACGTTCGCAATCTCCGCGTGGCCGCAGCACCGAAATTGCGCAACATTGTGCTGGTCGGCGATCAGACGCCGCCCGGTTTTGTCAGCGAAGACGAGTTCATTGCGGCCGGTGAATCCGTGCCGGAGGCGCGGGTGCACGAGACGCGGCTACGGACGCGGGTGCGCGACGTGGCCCTCATGCTGTACACGTCCGGCACGACCGCCAATCCTAAAGGCTGCCTCATCACCCATGAGGCGCAGGTCAGGAACTCGATCGCCCTCGGTCGCCACCGTTACCGGCTCACGCACGACGACCGGCTCTGGTCGCCGCTGCCGATGTTCCACATCGCCGCCGTGCTGCCGATGCTGGCCGTGTTCGACGTCGGTGGCACCTACCTGACCATGGATCACTTCGATGCGGGCGTGGCGCTCGGAATGCTCGAGGACTACAAGGTCACCGTCACCTATCCCTGCTTCGTGACGATCATGCAGGGCCTGATCTACCACCCGGACTTTCCGAAGCGCGACCTGACGAGCATCCGGCTCATGAACTCGAACTTTGCGGTGCAGCCGCCCGGCGTGGCGGAGCCGATCATGAAGGCCATGCCGGCCGCCGTGCAGGTGGGCAGCTTCGGCATGACCGAGACCTCGGGAACCGTATCGACGGGCTCGCCGGACGATCAGGAAGCGCGGCGCATCACGCGCCTGGGCCGGCCCCTGCCCGGCCTGCAGGTGAGGATCGTCGATCCGGCCACCGGCAGTGACGTGCCGGCCGGGCAACGCGGTGAAGTGCTCGTGCACGGCTACTGCCTGTTCGAGGGCTATTACCGGGATCCGGAGAAGACGGCCCAGGCCATCGACGGCAATGGGTGGTTCCACACGGGCGACATAGGCTCCTGCGATTCCGACGGCACGATCATGTTCCATGGGCGCTTCAAGGACATGCTGAAAGTCGGCGGCGAAAACGTTGCCGCCGCCGAGGTGGAGGCGCAGTTGCAGCGTCATCCCGCCGTCAAGCTCGCGCAGGTTGTCGGCATCCCGGACCCGAAATACGCCGAGGTGCCCGCCGCGTTCGTCGAACTGTGCCCGGATCATCAGGCGACGGCGGCCGAACTGATCGATTTCTGCAGGCGCGAGATCGCAGGCTTCAAGGTGCCGCGGCACGTGCGCTTCGTCACCGAATGGCCGATGTCGTCGAGCAAGATCCAGAAGTTCAGGCTGCGCACGGCATTGATGGACGAATTGAAGCTGTCCTGAGGAGATCCAGACATGACCGTCTTTTTCGCGACCCTGAAGGTCAAGCCCGGCAAGGAACAGCAGTTCGAGCGATTGCAGCAGGAGCTTTCGAAGCTAACGCACGAATCCGAGCCGGACACCATCGTCTATGACGTCGCGCGGCTCCGTGACCAGCCAGGTCAATACGCGGTGTATGCCCGTTTCAAGGACGAAGCGGCATTCCAGTATCACCAGAAAACCCCGTTCCACGACCGCCTCGTCCCCCCGATCCTGGATTGTCTCGAGGGCGGCTCCGCGGGAATGGGCCTCGCCTTTTACGACTGGGTCGGCTGATGTCCAGCGCTGCAGCGGCCCTCGTCGGGCCCGTGATGCAGCTCGGTTTCGTCGTTCCCGATCTCGAGCGCGCGGCCCGTCATTGGACAGGTCTGGGTATCGGCCCCTTTCTTCTGCTCGAGCACATCAAACTCGCCGAGTGCCGGTACCGGGGCGCGCCGGTTGGCTTCGACATGTCGGTAGCGATCGCACAGTGGGGAACGGTGCAAGTAGAACTGATCCGGCAACACGACACCGTGCCGACGGTTTATACGGACTTCGCCGGGGCGCGCACTGGCGGTCTGCATCACCTCGGCGTCATGACCGATTCCATCGCGACGGAACTCACGCGGCTCGCCACTGCTGGCATCGCCCCGGTCCAGTCGGGCTCCGCCGCCAACGGCGTCCGATTCGCCTATCTCGATACCGATGCCCTGCCCGGCGCTCATCCGGGAATCATGATTGAACTGATCGAGCGGTGTCCGGCGATCGACCGCTTCTTCGGGATGGTGCGGGACGCCGCTGCCGGATGGGACGGCAGTGATCCGCTGCGACCGCTCAGGGCGCCGTGAACGGGTCGAGATACTCGCGAACGTAGGGGCCTTCGAGGCAATCGATGATGCCCGGCCCCGCCTCGGCCAGCAGCGGCGAATTCATGTGGGCCTGCTCCGCCGCTTCATCCGCGAACGATTCGATGACGGCATAGCGGCGCGGCTCGCGCAGCCGGAAGAACTCGTAATACAGCGTTTGCGGCTCCGTTGCCCGTACGGCCTCGGCCAGCCGGCTGCACCGGTCCACGAACTCCTTCTCGCGACCCGCCTTGATGTTCATGCGGGAGATGAATGTGACCTTGGCCATCGGCGCCCCTCGCGACATTCGCAAAGGCGCACGATGGTGCCGCGGCAGGAAGCAGTCAAGTTTGTTCCCCTGTGCTTGCGTCGGATATCGTTCGTGGACCGAATCCCGCGCGGCGAGATATGAGCGACAAGTGGCACCGGATAGCCGGCATCGACGAGTTGCCGGAGGGCACGATGCGAGCCTTCGTCATCGAGGGCCGCGAGGTCGTCGTCTGTCATAGCCGCGGCGCGTGGTTTGCGCTCGACAACACCTGCTCGCACGCTTTTGCGAGGCTGTGCGAAGGGCGGTTGCGGGCTTATCGCCTGATCTGTCCACTGCACGGCGCGTCGTTCGACGTTCGCGACGGCCGGGTACTCGGCGCGCCAGCCACGGCACCGGTCGCCGTCCATCGCCTGCGCATCGCAGACGGCCAGGTGGAGGTCGCTCTCGGCGATTGAGTCCGGCTCAGCGCCGCTGATCGAAACGGCGACCGACCATTGCAGCGGCGATATTGATTTTCTGGATGTCGATGGCGCCGCCCGCGATGCCCCAGCCCCACGCGTCGCGCAGCCGCCTTTCCATCGGATACTCCCGCGAGTAACCGTAGCCTCCCATGAGCTGCACCGCATGGCCGCAGACTTCCCGGGAGATTTCATTGGCAAAGCACTTCGCCAGTGACGATTCCAGTATCGAGGGCAGCCCCTGTTCCGCGTTGGCGGCCGCGCGCCAGATTAGGAGTCGCGCGGCGTCGATGCGCATCCGCATTTCGGCCAGCCTGACCTGCACAGCCTGGAACTCGACGATCGGCTTGCCAAACTGGCGCCTCTCCTGCACGTAAGCCAGCACGTCTTCCAGCGCGCCTGCGGCCTGCGCCAGTGCCATCGTCGCATTGCCGCAGCGCTCGAGGTCGAACGCCTCCATGAGCTTGCGGAAGCCGCCGGCGGGGACCACGACGTTTCCGCACGGCACGGCGCAATCGTCGAAATGGATGTCGGTGGAGGGCACGCCGCGAAAGCCCATCAGCCGCTCCCGCGCGCCGAAGCTCATACCCCGCGTGCCGTTCTCCACGTACACCGCGCCGATGCCGGCGGAACCAGGATCATCCGAAAGCCGGCAATACACGACGTAGCCGCCGGCATGACCACCCCCCGAGCACCAGCGCTTGGTACCGCTCAGGACGATCTCGTCGCCGCGCCGTTCCCCGCGGGTTGTCAGGTCCGTGAGCGCAGAGCCCGCCGCCGGCTCGGACATCGACACCGCCACCATCTTTTCGCCGCGGCACACCGGAGGGATGACCTGCTGGCGCAGCGACTCGCTGGCGAAATGCTCGATCGCCCGCACCGGTCCGACACAGGATTCGAACACGGGGAAAGCCACGGCACCGGAAACCTTCGCCAGTTCCTCGAGGACGATCAGCGCCTCGATATTCCCCAGGCCAAGACCGCCATAGCGCTCCGCGACATTGATGCCGAGAAAGCCCATCGCGGCGAACTCGCGCAGGAGCTCCGGCGGCGGCGGCTCGTCGTGCTCTTCGCAGCGCAAGGCGAATGGCGGCAGGCGCTCCCGCGCATACCTGCGCGCCGTTTCCTGCATATCGCGCTGCTGGTCCGTCAGGACGAAGTTCACGGGAGGGCCTCAGGCGACCGGCGTGACACGATAGCCGAGCCGCGGGAAGTGCACTACCACTTCGCCTGTCTCCGCCATCGAACGGCTGATTGCGACCTCATCGATACCGAGCGTGACCAGCTCGCCTTCCACGGGGCTGCGGCCATAGTCATCGGCCGTCACGGTGACCCGGTCACCGAGGCGCAGCTTGAGCGCGTCTGCGCCGTCCACGCCGCGGCCCGGCTCCGGGCTCGACGTTTTCGCGATCACAAGTGCCTCGGCGGCGCCCAGCTCGGAACGCGCGCCGTGGCCAATGGCGCGCATGCGTCCTTCCCAAGCCAGCATGCGGGTGAACGGCTCCATGACACGGGCTGCCGTGCCGAAATTGCTGCGCGCCATCCAGACCGGGAAATAGGCGTCGACGTCGGCGAAGGAAACGACTTCCCCGAGCACATACGAACGGCCGTCCGCAAGCATCAGCTCGACGAGGTCGAGGCTCGCGCGGAACTGCGTGAGCATGTGCGGCGAGTCCTCTTCCAGCCGGTCGAAGTCCATGAAATTGAAGAAACCCTTGCGATCGTCGATGACTTGCTTCGGGATCATCGCCTTGTTCAAGGCCATCGCGAGTCCCGCGCCCGGCTCGAAGAAAGTCCGGTCGCTCCAGGAGGCAAGCGCGAGCGCGAGTCCTGCGCTGCCGGCTGGAAAAAGCGGGCGCGCCGGGAATCGTCGCTCGAGTTCGCGGGAGATCAGTCGCGTATCGCAGTAGATGTCCGCGCCGATCTGCAGGACCGGCACCTTCCGGTAGCCGCCGGTCAATGGCATGAGCTCCGGCCGCGGCATCGCCATGGGGATTTGCACCGACCACCACGGCAACTGCTTGATCCCGAACGCGAGCCGGATTTTCTCGGCGAACGGCGACGGATCGTGATGATGAAGGATCAATTCAGGCATCCGACACCTCTTCAGTCGGGCCTGGGCGATTGAGACACTGTACACAGCGCATCAACAAAAAAACAGTCATGTTTGTTTATTTGTAGCCATGACGCATTTATAATGTGCATGCGCCGCCGAAGGACTCAGCCAGGATGGACGCTGCGACCGTAGCGAGACTCAAGCGCAGCATGCGTCTCGAGTCCGAACGCACCGGGCCACCGGACGGCTTTCCGAAGCTGCCGGTCATTCCTGCAGGCCGCTACGTCGATCCGGAATTCCTCGCACTCGAAAACGAATGGCTTTGGCGCAAAGCCTGGCTCTATGCCTGCCACGCCGACGAGTTGCCTGAGGCCGGCTGCTTCCGGTTATTCAGGCGCACCGGATCGCCGATCCTGGTGATGCGCGGCAAGGACCAGGTCGTGCGCGCCTTTTACAACACCTGTCGCCACCGCGGCGCCCCATTGGTCACAGCGTGCAGCGGCAAGGTCGAAGGTCTCGTCTGCGGATTCCACGGCTTTACCTACTCGCTCGACGGGCAGCTGGTCGGACTGCGGGACCGACGCGATTTCGTCGGCCTCGACATGGCAGATTTTCCGCTTGCGCCTGTCCGCTGCGAGTCGTTCGGCAACTGGATCTTCATCAACGAGGACCCCGATGCGGATCCCCTGCTCGAACACCTTGGGCTGATACCAGAGTACCTCGAACAGATCCAGCCATCCCAGGTGCGCTTCGTGAACCGCCGGTCTTATCACGTGAAGTGCAACGTCAAGGTCCTGCTCGAGGCATTCCTCGAGGTGTATCACCTGAAGACGATGCACGCGAATTCCGCTGACCGCTTTCTCGATTATCGCGGCTCGACCATCGTGCTCTGGCCGCGCGGCCACTCGCTCATGCTCACGCCAAACCGGAACCCGGAATGGCAGGATCCCGGAACGCGGGGCATGCGCCGCATCGGGACCGCGACCGAGATCATCGTCAGCAACAACCTGTCGCTCAATTTCTACCCGAATCTCGTGACACCCGTGGACGCGACCGGTAACCCATTCCTGCTGTTCTGGCCTGCAGGCCCGCGCGAGATGGATATCGAGGTCGCCTGGTTCGCGCCCGACTGGGGCGGAGTTGAACTCGATCCGCTGTGGGAAACGCGACTCGCAAATTTCGAACGGATCCTCGAGGAGGACACCCGGTTCGCCGAGCAGATCCAGGAGTCCGTGGAGTCGAGTGCTTATCGCGGCAACACGCTCAATTATCAGGAGCGCCGCATTTATCACTGGCATGAGGAACTCGACCGTCGAATCGGTCGCGATCGCATTCCGGAAAGATTTCGCATCGAACCCGTGCTGGGGCCCTGGGTGGCGGACTGACGCAGCGGGTCCCCGGCTATCGCCGCTCCCCGGCCGGCAGCATGGAGGCTGCCGCGGCGTCTGCGATAACGCGGGCCTGGGCACGGGCAACCCGTCCGGCGGGAATGGTCGCGTCGCCGGCCACCAGGCGACGAAGCATCGCCGCCTTGGATTCACCGGTGACCAGCCACAGGATATGCCGGGCCCGGTTCAGCGCTTCGAAGCTCAGGCTCATTCGCCGGACCCCGTCATAAGGAACGCTGATTCCTACGTCGGAGCCGGAAAGGCCGAGCAGCGGATCGCCGGGTACGAGCGAAGCAGTGTGCCCGTCGGCACCGAGCCCAAGCTGCACCACGTCGAGCACGGGCGGATTCCCGGCGTGTCGCGCTACCGTGCGGCCGTAATCGCCGGCAGCCGCTTCGAGTGCGGGGTCCTCGACGGGCATGGCGTGGAATTGCGCCGCGGGCAGGGCGCCAGGGCGGCAGAGCAATTTGCTGATGCGCCGTGCATTGCGGCGTTCGTCATCGAATGGCACAGCGCGTTCGTCGACCTGGAACACGTGCAGGGCGCTCCACGGCACGGCCCGGCCGAGCAGCAATTCGAGCATCTGCCACGGCGTCTGACCCCCGCTCAGCGCAATCGCACTGCTGCCGCGTGCGGCAACCGCAGCTGCAATTTCGGCGATCAGCGCAGCAGCCGCGATGGCGGCTGCGGCCGCGGGACTCGGCGCGACCGTCACTTCCATGGGCGCAATCCTCTCAAACCACTCGGCGGGTCCTGAACCCGCTCTTTCGCATGCCATCCGGGTCGATGACCTCACGGATCAGTCGCAGTTGTTCGCGCGTGGGCGGCGTGGTTTGGGGCACGGCGCCTTCGGGCATCAGCAACTCGAAGCCCGTCGCCGCGCGAACCTGCTCGACCGTCACGCCGGGGTGAACCGATTGCAGGCGCATCCGTTTTCTCTGGGGATGGAAATCCAGCACGGCGAGATTGGTGATGACCGCCTGCGGGCCACCCCCGAGGCCGAGGCGCTCGCGCGCGTCGCCGCCGCTCAAATAGCCGGCGCCTGAAATGAAGTCCACCTTCTCCACGAAACTCCGCGGGGAGTGATCCGGGTGCCAGAAGTACAGGTCCTTGCCGATCGAGCACATGTCCGCGAGGCCAGCGGTCCCCGGGAGCCTGACCTGGGGCCGGTGGTAGTCATCGCCGATGATCGAGTTGTTGACGTTGCCGTGGCAATCGATTTGCGCCGCGCCGACGCAGAACTTGGTGATCCACCGGCCTTGCAGGACCAGGTTCCAGAAGTCGGTGTACTGGTCGAGGTACATGATCGAGTCACGCCACAAGGCCGCCTCGAGTGTGGACGCGGGTATGCGCTTCGGTCGCGGCTCCAGTCCCACAGAGCTCGCGATCCAGACCAGGTCCGGCGCGTGGGTCATGCGCGCGAGCATGAACGCCGCAACCGGAATGAAAGAAGCCATGCCGTTGCAGGCCTGGTCGCCGTCGCGGAATTGTGCCGCGAGCGCGGTCACCATCAACTCGTCGACGGAGTAATCTTCCGGCGGCACGTGCGCGCGCCGGCCACTCATCCGGGCGTCGCATCCCAGGCCTGGATCCGCTTCAGCATGCCGTCGCCCCCGACCTCCTCGAGGTATTCGGCCTGCGAGGCCCGCGCGTGCACGAAGCGCGCGAGAAAGGCCGCGGCCTGGCCGTCGTCCCGCGAAACCTTCGTCCATGCCTGGTGGAAGCGTTCGTCGTAGCCGTACGCCGGGAAGAATGAAGTCGGGTGCGCACCGCACGGCACTGCCACGACGGCGTCCACCATGAAGCCGGGAAGAATCGTGCGCTCCGGATGGCGGCGCAGGACTTCGCTGTCCACGATCTCTTCCGCCGTGACGAGTAAGCGCCGCGCCGCGTAAGGCATGATGGCGAGATCCGGCCACATCGCGGACGGCTCATACTGGATGTTGCCGAAGCGATCCGCCCGGTGCGCGTGCACGAGGGCCACGTCCGGCACCAGCGCGCGGCAGGCGATCACGGGCCGGCCGCCGAACGGGTCTTCGATCATCCGCAGATTTTCGGGATTCTGCGCAACCAGGTCGGTGCCGATCGCACCGCGACTGGGCAGGAACGGAAGCTGGCGCGCGCCCGCGCCGAGGCGCGCATTGAGCAAAGTTTCCGAGAGCTCTTCAACCCGGACGCGGCCCGCTTCGACGGCCGCCCGGTACTGCTGGCAGAGCCCGAACTGTTCCATGCTGACCGCCGCACCGATCAGCCGGTCGATAACGCCGGCTGCCGCGAGCCAGTCGACCGCGATGCCCCCGACCAGGACTACCAGGCCAATGCCGCGCTTTTTCTGCCGGATCATTTCCCGCACGAGCGCCATCGGCGCCGCCTGCGTCGCCATGTTCTGCAGCGCGACGACGTCGCCATCGTGAATCAGGGCGACAGCCTCCTCGACACTCGCCGTTTTTTCCTGCACGGAGATTCAACCGCCGAACACGGGCAGCGTCGCACCGCCGTCCACAACCAGGGTCTGACCGGTCACATATGCAGCTTCGTCGCTCGCGAGAAAAAGCATGGCCTGAGCCACTTCGACGGGATGTCCCCATCGCTTAAGGGGCACGGCATCGCCCATGCGCTCGCGCCGCTCGGGTTTGACGACCCGCGCAACTTCATCGGTCAGCACCAGCCCGGGTTCGACGCCGTTGACGGTGATCGCATAACGCGCGAGTTCCATTGCGGCCGCGCGAATCAAGCCGTTCAGCCCGCCCTTGGATGCCGCGTAGTGAGCGCAACCCGGCACGGCCGCGCGGTTTCCCTGGATCGATGAAGTGAAGAGGATGCGGCCGCCATGCGCTTTCATGTGCGGGATGCCGGCCTTGACCAGCCGGAAGGCGCCGGTCAGGTTGATGTCGATGACGCGCCGCCAGGATTCATCCGCCATCGTCTCGATTGGGTCGTAGGGAAAGATGCCGGCGTTGTGCACGAGGACGTCGAGGGTGCCAAACCGGCTGATGGTTTCATTGACGAGCGCCTCAACGCCCGCCGGCTCGGCAATGTCCGCAACGACACCATGTGCGACGCCACCCTGACCGGTGATTGCGCCGGCGACCCGCCTGACGTCCGTTGCCGTGCGGGAAGTGACGACGATCGCTGCGCCTTCGCTCGCAAACAGCCGGGCGATGGCCTCGCCAATGCCCCTGCCGGAGCCCGTCACGATCGCGATCTTGTTGGCCAGGCGGTTTGCGCCGGTCGTCGTCATGCCTTACCCCCGCCCGTGCGCCGAGGCCGTAAAAAAAACAATCAGGCTTGTTTCTTTTCGACAGTCTCGTAGTTATACTTGCGCCGGGCCTGAGCTTCCAGCCACAGCGAGCCGTTCGTCAAGGGTTGACCCATGGGCACGACACTTGATCCGGGGCTGCTGGCGCGCATCGGGTCCAGTTCCCCTCCGCAAACAGAAGTCGTCACCCGCCGGGATATCCGCAAGTATGCGATCGCGACGGGGCAACGGCTGCGCAAGTACCTGGATGGCGACGAGGCACCGCCGACATTCCACGTTGCGCTTTTCTGGCCAGTCGTCCCGCTCGATGAACTGAGCCCGGACGGAGTCGCGTTCGACCGGCTGTTCCCGGAGGTAGCGGGCAAGCGGCCGCTGGCCGGCGGACTCAAGCTTGAGTTTCACCGGCCGATCCGGCCGGGTGACGTGCTGACCTCCACACGAACCCTGACCGACATCTACGAGAAGCAGGGCTCCTCCGGTCCGCTCATCTTCATCGAAGTCGTCATGGAGGTCGTGAACGCCAGCCGGGAGCCGGTGCTGACCGAGAAGACGACGCGGATCCTCAAATGAACGCCTTGCGGCGCATCGATTCCCTGAGGGAGGGCGACGAACTGCCGGTGCGGGAGTTCCGGCCCGATGAAATCCAGCTGTTCCTGTACAACGCGGCCCTGTGGAACGCGCACAGGATCCATTTCGACCACCCCTATGCCACCCGCGTCGAGGGTCATCCCGGGCTCGTCATTGCGGGCCCGTTGCTCGGCGACTGGCTGACGCAGTGCGCCGTCGAGTGGCTCGGCGAGTCCGGCCGCCTCATCTCGTTCGAGTACTCGAACCGCCGACTCAGCTACATCGGCGAGATCCTGCGTTCGACCGGTCGGGTGTTGTCCATCGATCACGACAAGTCGGAGGCCGTACTCAGCCTCGCCATACTGAACCAGGCCGGTGAGGTCACGACTCCCGGCACGGCGGTCGTCCGGTTAGAGCGCGCCTGATCCCCATGCCTGCGACATTGCGCGGAAAGGCAGCGATCGTCGGAGCCGCCGACACCGAGGTCGGCTGCGTCGCCGGCATGGGCGCGACGGATCTCTGCGTCGACGCGATACTGCGCGCGCTCGCCGACGCGGGCATCCGCAAGGATGCGGTCGACGGCCTCGTAACCTGCAATTCCATGGCCGAGCCCTTCCTCTACCATGCGGAGGCGATGGCGGAGTACCTGCAGATATTCCCGCGCTATTGCATCAGTGTCGGGGCGGGCGGCGGGACGACATTCACGGCCCTGCACCAGGCAGCTTCCGCCATTGCGAGCGGCATCTGCACCACAGTGGTGATCGCGATGGCCGACAGCCTGCGCTCGGGACTTTCGCGGGAGCGCGCACTGGCCATGCAATCGTCGAGCGGCCACCCGGAGTTCGAGCGCCCCTATGGGGCGCCCGTACCCGCCTATTACGCCCTCATCGCACGCGCGCACATGCACGAGTTCGGCACGACTCCCGAGCAGCTCGCCGCTGTCGCGGTCAGCGCGCGAAAGCATGCCGCACTGAACCCCGCGGCGCAGATGCGCACACCGATCACGATCGGCGACGTCCTGGCTTCGCGCCTGATCGCGGATCCCCTGCACCTGCTCGACTGTTCGCTCGTGTCCGACGGCGGCGCGGCGATCGTGTTGACTTCGGCGGAGCGCGCGCGGGACTTCCCGCATCCGCCGGTCTACTTGCTCGGCGCCGGCGAGGGCCACTCGCACGAACACATCAGCCAGGCGCGAAGCCTGACAACGTCGGCGGCGGCCGAAGCGGGCCGCAGCGCTTACGCAATGGCGGGGATCGGGCCGCGCGACGTCGACCTGGCGCAACTCTACGACTGCTTCACGCCCGTCGTGATCATCGAACTCGAGGATCTCGGCTTCTGCGCCAAGGGCGAAGGCGGTCCCTTCGTGGCAGCCGGCACGATCGGGCCCGGTGGCGCACTGCCCGTCAATACGCACGGCGGCATGCTGTCGCACTGCCATCCGGGAAATCCCGGCTCGATGTTTGCGCTTACCGAGGCGGTGCTGCAATTGCGCCGGCAAGCCGGCGAGCGCCAGCTGCCGAAGGCGGACATCGCGCTCGTCCACGGACAGGGCGGCATCATGTCGAGCCACTGCACGATCCTGCTCGGCCGGGAGGCGGGCTGATGAGCGGGGCCCCGGCCAGGAACGTGCCGGTCAGCACGGCCGCGACCGCCGAGTACTGGGCGGCCTGCCGCCGCCATGAACTCCTCATCCAGCGCTGCTCGGATTGCGCGACCCACCAGTTTTACCCGCGCCTCGTTTGCGCTTCCTGCTTGGGCAGGTCGCTGCAATGGGTGCGCGCGAGCGGGCTCGGGACGCTCAGGACCTTCGCGATCGTGCGCCGTCCGGTGTCGCAGGCCTATGCCGCGGAGGTGCCCTACGTCGTCGCGCTGGTGGAGCTTCGCGAGGGCCCGACGATGATGAGCAACGTCGTCGGTTGCAGCGTCGATGAAGTCCGCATCGGCATGCCCGTCGAAGTCGTGTTCGACGACTGGCCGGAAGGGGTGACCGTACCGAAATTCCGACCGGCTCAGGCCACGTAAGTCTGCGAAGTCGTCGAGCCGCCGCGACCGGTCCAGTCGGTGTGAAAGGACTCGCCGGCAGGCCGGTCGATGCGCTGGTAGGTGTGCGCCCCGAAATAGTCGCGCTGCGCCTGCAACAGGTTGGCCGGCAGGCAGGCCGAACGATAAGCATCGAAGTACGCAAGCGCCGAGCCGAGGCAGGGCACGGGAATCCCCGCCTGCACTGCCGTCGCGATCACGCGACGCCATGACGGCTGCCGGCTTTCGACCGCTTCCTTGAAGTACGGGTCGAGCAGCAGGTTCCGAAGCTCCCGGTCGCGGTCGAAGGCCTTCTTGATCTCGCCCAGGAATATGGAACGGATGATGCAGCCGCCGCGCCACACGAGCGCGATGCCGCCGTAGTTGAGGTTCCAGTCGTAACTCTGCGCGGCCGCCCGCAGCAGCAGGTAGCCCTGTGCGTAGCTGATGATCTTGGACGCGTAGAGCGCCTGGCGCAGATCGTCGACGAAGGCCCGGGCGTCACCGGAAAACGGCGTGACGTGCGCCCCGATTGCCTTCGAAGCCGCGACACGCTCGTCCTTGGCCGCCGACAGGTAGCGCGCGAACACGGCTTCGCCGATCAGGGTCAGCGGCATGCCCTCATCGAGCGCGGAATTGACCGTCCACTTGCCGGTGCCCTTCTGGCCCGCGACATCGAGGATGGAGTCCAGCACTTCTGCGCCGCTCGCATCCCTGAAGCCGAGAATGTCGCGCGTGATCTCGATGAGGTAGCTGTCCAGCTCGCCTTTATTCCACTCGGCAAAGACGCGATGCATCTCGGCATTGCTAAGGCCGAGGCCGCGCTTCATCAGGTCGTAGCTCTCCGAGATCAGCTGCATGTCGCCGTATTCAACGCCGTTGTGAACCATCTTGACGAAATGCCCCGCGCCGGACTCGCCCATCCAGTCGCAACAGGGTTCACCCTCCGGCGTGCGCGCACAGATGGACTGAAAGATCGGCCGGATGTGCGGCCACGCATCGGGACTGCCGCCGGGCATGAGCGACGGCCCATTCAATGCGCCCTCCTCTCCACCCGACACGCCGGATCCCACGTAAAGCAGTCCCCTGGACTCCGCCGCGCGGGTGCGCCGGATCGTGTCGGTAAAATGACTGTTGCCGCCGTCGATCAGGATGTCGCCGGGCGCGAGGAGCGGCTGGAGCCGCGTAATCAGCTCATCGACGGCAGAGCCGGCCTTCACGAGCATGAGGATCTTGCGCGGACGCACAAGCGATGCCACGAGCTCCTCGAGGCTGAAGGCGCCGATGAAACGCTTACCGTGCGCGCGCCCTTTCAGGAACGCCTGGGTTTTCGCGGCGGTCCGATTGTAGACACAGACCGAATAGCCGCGGCTCTCGATGTTGAGCGCAAGGTTCTCGCCCATGACCGCGAGGCCGATGAGTCCGATGTCAGCCTGGAATCTGTCCATGTCGATGCTTTGCAATGTGCCGGGCGTCAGGCGAACTTCGCGCGCAGCCGCGGCAGGACATGCTCCGCATACAAGCGCAGGAACCGCTCCTGATCGGGGCCGGGGGCGTGAAACACCAGGTGACGAAAACCGAGTTCGAGATAGGGCCGGATCCGCTCGACATGCTCGTCCGGATCGGTCGAGACAATCCAGCGCTTCGCCGCCCGCTCGGCGGGAAGGCTGTCGGCCAATCGTTCCATTTCGATCGGGTCCTCGACGGTCATCTTTTCCTCGGCTGACAGCGCGAGTGCCGCCCAGTAGCGGGTGTCTTCGGTGGCCCGGGACAGGTCCGTGTCGAACGAAACCTTCATTTCGATCATGCGCTCGATGGCGTCGGGTGCGCGGCCCGCGGCCTGCAGCCCGGCCGCGACGCTCGGCAGAAGCGTCTCGCGGTACAGTTCCGGCGCCTTGCCACTGGTGCAGATGAAGCCGTCCGCCACCTGCCCGGCATATTTCGAGATCATCGGCCCGGCACCGGCGATGTAGATCGGCACCATGCGCTCGGGCCGGTCGTAGATCGTCGCCTTTTCGGTCCTGTAGAACTCGCCCTCGAAGCTGACCCGCTCCTCGGACCACAACTTGCGGATGAGCTTGACCGATTCCCGCAGCCGCGCAAGCCGCTCGCGCGGCTCCGGCCATTTCATGCCGGTGGGCGGCACCTCGTTGAGCGACTCACCGGTGCCTATACCCAGGATCATGCGATCGGGGATCAGGCAGGCAAGCGTTGCGAATGCCTGGGCCACGATTGCGGGGTGGTAGCGGAATGTCGGCGTGAGCACGCTCGTCCCGATCGCGATGCGGGACGTGCTTGCGCCGAGAGCACCCATCCACGCGAACGAGAACGGCGCGTGGCCGCCCGTGTGGCGCCAGGGCTGGAAATGATCGCTGATGAAAACGGAATCGAATCCCTGCTGCTCCGCCAGCGCGGAGAACCGCAGCAGTTCCTTCGGCCCGAATTGCTCGGCTGACGCCTTGTATCCCAGCTTAAGCAACGCGCACTGCCTGGTCCGCGTGACGGCCGGCGCCCAGCCCCGGATGCTCGCCGACCCGGCGATACAGCGTGGTGCGCTGCACAGCGGGGCGGCCAATGCCGCCCGCCAGGGTCTGCATGTCCGTGGCATCGAGAAGCTGGCCGTTGACGCCCCCGGCCGCGCGGGTGATCGATTCGTTCATCAGCGTTCCACCGAGATCGTTGGCGCCGGCATTAAGGCATAGCGTTGCGCCTTCGCGACCCATCTTGACCCACGAGGTCTGGATATTCGGGATCAGCGGATGCAGGGCCAGGCGCGCCACGGCGTGCATCAGCAACGCCTCGCGCAGCGTCGGGCCCGAGCGTGACCGGCCCTTTCGCCACAGCGGCGCTTCCATGTGCACGAACGGCAGCGGAACGAGTTCGGTGAATCCGCCGGTCTCCGCCTGCAACGCGCGGATCCGCAGGAGATGACGCGCCCAGTGCCGCGACTGGTCGACGTGGCCGAACATGATCGTTGCCGTGGTCCTGAGACCGACGCCGTGCGCGGCATGCATCACCGCGAGCCATTCCTCGGTTTTCAGCTTGTCCGGGCACAGTACTTCGCGCACTTCGTCGTCCAGTATCTCGGCCGCCGTTCCGGGCAACGTCGACAGGCCCGTACGCTTGAGGCGCGCGAGGTACTCGGGCAGTTCGAGATTCAAAGTCGACGCACCGTGCCAGATCTCGAGCGGCGAGAACGCGTGGACATGAATGTCCGGCACCGCTGCTTTGACGGCGGCAACGATACTCAGGTACGTGTCGCCCGTGTAGCGGGGATGGATGCCGCCCTGCAGGCAGACTTCCGTCGCTCCGGCTTCGGCCGCCTCCGCTGTGCGGCGAGCAATCTCCTCGAGATCGAGGTCGTAGCCAGGACCCCGCAGGCTCCGCGAACTCCTGCCTTTGGAGAAGGCACAGAAGCCGCAGTGATAAGTGCAGATATTCGTGTAGTTGATGTTGCGGTTGACGACATAGGTCACCGTGTCGCCAACGGTGTCGGAGCGCAAGCGGTCGGCTGCCGCGACAACGGCGCGGAAGTCGCGATCGTCGACCGCAAACAAGGTCGTAACCGCCGACTCGCTCAGCGATTCGCTCCGCTGCACGCTCGCCAGGATTGCACGCGTCGCCCTCGAGGCGGCCGGCCGCTGGGATCCCGACACGAACCATTGCGCGCTCGCGGGCGGCAGCTGCGTTGCCGTGCCGGCGTACCACCCGTCGACTCGCGCCCGGCCCTGGCTGTCGGTCATTCTCAGGACGCGCGGAACGAGTGCAGGATCTACCCAATGCGCTGGCGCACGGGCGTAGGCGGGCACGAGCGCAAGCCGCTCGCACAACTCGCGATCAGCCGATGCGGTCTGATCCGAAAGCGCCTCGAGCTGCGGCCAGGGCGCCTCCGGGTTGACGTGATCCGGCGTCACCGGCGAGACGCCGCCCCAGTCATTGACGCCGGCGCGAACAAGCGGCGCGAGTTCACCCGGACGCAGGTTCGGCGGCGCCTGGATGGACATCGCCGACCCGAACAGCAGGCGCGTCACGGCGATTGTCCACAACTGCTCATCGAGGGGCGGCTCGGCAGCCGCCGCCATGCGGGTGCCCGGCTTCGCGCAGAAATTCTGGAGGATGAGTTCCTGCAGGTGCCCGAACTCGTCATGGAGCGCGCGCAGCGCGAGCAAGGACTCGATCCGTTCGCGGCGCGTCTCGCCGATGCCGATGAGGAGCCCGCTCGTGAACGGAACTGCACACTCGCCCGCCTTACGGATTGCCTCCAACCTTCGCGCGGGCCATTTGTCCGGCGAGCCGAAGTGGGGTCCGCCACGCGCCGACAGGCGCTCGGACGCCGTCTCGAGCATCAAGCCCATGGAAACGGACACCGGCCGCAAGCGCTCGAACTCACTGCGCGACATCACGCCCGCATTGAGATGCGGCAGCAGCGTCGTCTCGGTGCATACGAGCCGCGCAACCTGCGCCAGGTATTCGAGTGTCGTGCTCACGCCGTAGCCTTCGAGCGCACGCCGTGCAACCGGGTAACGCTGCTCCGGCCGGTCGCCCAGCGTGAAGAGCGCTTCCTTGCAGCCTGCCGCCTCGCCTGCGCGCGCAATCGCAAGCACCTGCTCCGGCGACAGGTAGGGGCTTTCGAGCCGCCGCGGCACCTTGGCAAACGTGCAGTAATGACAGACGTCGCGGCACAACTCGGTCAGCGGGATGAACACTTTTCTCGAATAGCTCACGCTCCGGCCGAAGCCGGCGAGCGTCAGCTCCTCGGCGGCCCTCATCAGTGCCTCGAGCGGCGCATCGGCGAGGCAAGGGGCGGCCTCGGCGTCCAGCCGTTGTCCGCAGGCCGCATCGTCTATCAACCGAGCCGTGTTTCGCGCTGTGTCGGGCAACGATTGCCTCCTGGAGTGGGAGCTAAAAGAGTGTAGCGTGGATCAAGTTCAGCCAGCAGCCGGTCAAGGTCCTCCGGATCGTCGACATCGAATGCGAGACCCGGCAGGTCGACGACGACGGGCTCGAAACCGGCTGCCACAGCTTCGTCCAGGTGACGTGCACGGCTGTCTTTGCCGAACTGGAAGCGGAATGGCGTCCGCGCCTGCAGGTAGAGGGCGTTGGTCCCGCGGCCCGCACGATCGCTTGCCAACGCGAATCCTGCGGCGCGGCCCGACTCGACGAGCGCGTCAATCTCGGCGCCCGTCACCAGCGGCAGGTCGGCGGGCAACACGACGATCTCGCTCGCCCCTTTCCCGATCAGCGACTGCCGCGCGCCGTCGAGCGCAGCATTGAGTCCGCCGCCCGCGTCCGGAAGCACCGCGAAATCCGCCGGAACGGTGTCGCGCTCGCAGCTGACGAAGGCGACCGCATCGATGCATCGCGCGTCGCGCAGTGCCGCAACGACGCCTTCCAGCATCAGTCGGGTGAGCTGCAAGCGTTGCGCCGGCGAGAGCCTGGCAGCGAGGCGCTTCTTGGCCGCGGAGCGGCGCTTGATCGGCACCAGGGCCCAGCAACTCATCGTGACGGGATCCGCTGCGGGATTCACTACGGAGCCGACATCTGCGCGCCCGGCATGGGATTGAAGTAGTGGATGACCACGCTGCGCCTGGCGATCTTCCAGTCACCTTTGCGCCGCTCGAACTCGTCGGTATACGTCGCGCTGATCATCTGCACGACGTCGTCCCGGGTCGCGCCCATACAGTCGACGTTGCAGACTCCGTGGGCGTGGTCGGCATCCTTGAACGTGAGGCGCAGGTTCGACGTCAGGTGATGGGTTTCGCGCCAAACCGGGTACAGCACTTCGTGCACGGCCTTGTGGATGCCTTCATGATTCACAAAAGTGCCGAATGGCGGGCCGATTTCCCACACGGCGTCCGGGTGCCAGATCGAGATGAAGCGGTCCCAGTCGTGCGTGTCGAAGCCGAGACAATAGTCGGTCACGAGATCGCGAATCGCCGCGCGGCTTTCCAACTCGTCGACCTTCCGCGTCAGCGCGGCGATCCTGGCGTCCGTCCCGTCACCATGCGGCATGCCTTGATCCTTCATTCTTGCCTCAATCCCGCCCTGCGCCCTCTGCGATCCACCGGCGAATCGCCTCGATATCCGCGGCATCCAGCGCGCCTTGCTGCGGCGGCATCTGCAAGCCCGAGCCGCCGACCGACTCATGCGTTCCGAGAAGCTTGGCGTACAGGTAGCTCTTCTCCGGGGACCCCGGCTCCACCAGCTTGAGCGGGGCCTGGGTCGATGCGACTCCAACGAGCTGCGCCCACGGTTCCGGGAAGAGCCTTAGCCCGCCAAGTTCATTGCCTTCCACGTGACACATGACGCAGCGCGTATCGAATATCGGGGCCACCTGGCTGCCGAAATCCACCTTGTCTTCTGCGCCCGCCTGCGTCCCGGCGGCGAGCGCGGCGACGACCAGGCCGGCGGCCCTGCGGCTCATGCGGATTCCGCGGGCGCTTCCCGATGCGCTGAATTGGCCGCGATGTAGCCGAAAGTCATCGCCATGGCGAGCGTATGGCCCGCGCCCCAATACGCGAATCGCGAAGGACTCGCGATGCAGTTGCCGGCGCCGTACAGCCCGGGGATCGGCTGGTCCTTCGAGTCGAGGATGCGCGCGCTCGCGTCGGTCTGCGGACCGCCGTTGGTGTCGAGCGCGCCCGCCGCGAGGATGATCGCGTAATACGGCCCCTTTTCGGCGAGCGGGTGAATGGTGGGGTTGGAACCGCCGTTCGCGGGCCAGGACGTGTCCGTCTTCATCGGCGAGAACACGCGGTGCCACTCGCGGTCGTACGCGGCCATGCCCCGCTGGAAATCCAGGTCGGTGCCGGTACGCGCGAAGTCGTTGAAGCGCGCGATCGTTGCTTCGAGGTTTTCCGCGAATGCGGGCGACAGCGAGAAGCCACCCGTGCGCGGCGCCAGCTCCATCAGGCGCGCTGAAATCGCGGCGGCGAGCCCACGGAGGTCGTCGCCCCTCAGCACGTGCGATGCGCCGGCCGGAGTGGCGGGAAGCGGATAAGCGCCCGCGAATGCTTCGGCCGTGCGCCGGTCGTAGATCATGAACAGCAGCTGATTCGGGAACTCCGCGGCCGACGGGTCGAAGAATCCGTGCGCTTCGGTACGGTCGTTGTAGTTGCGGTTCTCGTTCACCACCCGCCTGCCGTGCCGGTTGACCTGCAGCATCGAGTCGCCCGGCGGATAGAATACGCCGGCACCCATCTTCGAGCTCTGCAGCGCTTCTTCGAGCACGACCTGCGTGCGCCAGGCTCCCGACAGGTTTCCCATGCGCGCGCCAGCCGCGCCGGCGATGTGGATGAAATCGCCCGTGGCCCAGGACGCGGCGCAGGATCCATACAGGCGGCTGCGCTGGTGGGTCTCGACGAGCTCCGTGTTGTGGGCGTAGCCACCCGTCGCGAATATCACGGCCTTGCGGCCCCGGAGCCTGACGGATTTTCCGGCGGATTCGGCTTCGACGCCGATCACGCGGCCGGTGGAATTCACGATCAGCCGCATCGCGCGGTGACCCAGCAGCAGCGGGATCTGCCGCTTGTCGCGAGCCTTGCCGAGTTGCGCCATCAGGTCGCCGCCGAGGCCCATCTGGCCGTCGTCCTTGAGTGGCCCGAGCGGGCGGCCTGCGGGCACCTTGTTCTCCGGCACGTGATCGAGGTAATCGGTCGCCGGGCGGTCGAGCGCGAACATGCGCCACTCGGCGACGTTCAGCGCGCCGCTCTCGCGCAACTTGTCGATTGCGACCGAGGCATTGTCGTAGAACGCCTCCAGCAGTGCGTACGCGCGCGGACTCAGTCCAAGCATCGGCTGGTCGGCGGCATAGCGCTCGGGATAAGAGAACCGCGCCATGTAGCGTAGGCAGTCCTCTTTCTCGTCGCGGATTCCCTTCGCGCGCAGCGTAAAGTTGCCCGGGATCCACAACACGCCCGCGGAGCGCGCGGAGGTGCCGCCCGGTATCGGCGCCTTCTCGAGCATCACGACATTGCTGCCTGCGTCGTGTGCGACGATCGCGGCCGTCGAGGCGCCTGCGCCGCTGCCGACGACGACGATGTCCGCCTCGCGATCCCAGGTGTCGGCCGCTGCGGCCTTCGACGGGCTGAGCGCGATCGTGCCGAACGTGGCCGTGACGGCGCCCGCCCCGATCAGCACTTTCCTCCTTGTCACCTGGATCGGGCCGTCGTTCATTCTCGCCTCCTTGACCGCATGAGCCGTCAGCGCAGCAGGGTGATGCCGGCCTTCTCCCGGTCCCAGCAGTCAGCTGTGATTCCTTCGTCCTTCAGCTTGAACTTCTCGACGCGCTCGCTGGGCGTCTTCGGCAGGCTTTCGCGAAAGGCGATGTAGCGCGGGATCGCGAAGTAAGCCATGCGCGGCTCGCACCAGCGGACCAGTTCCTCGGCGGTGACCTTCTGCCCTTCCCTGAGGACGACCACGGCCTTGACCTCTTCCTCGCCCACTTCCGACGGTACACCGACCACGCCGGACTCGAGCACCGCCGGATGCGAGCCAATGACCGCCTCGACCTCGAACGACGAGATGTTCTCGCCGCGGCGCCGGATCGCCTGCTTCTTGCGGTCTGCGAAGTAGAAATAGCCGTCTGCGTCGCGCCGGCCCATGTCGCCCGTGTGGATCCACCCGTTCCGGAACAGCTCAAGCGTCGCCTCGGGCTTCTTGTAGTAGCCGGTCGTGCCGACGAACATCTTGTTGGAGCGCGCAATGAACTCGCCGGTGATGTCCGGCGGACAGTCGTTGTCGTCGTCGTCGACGATTCGCACGTCCCAGCCGGTGATCGCCTGGCCGCAGGACCCGGCGCGCGGCGTGTCGTACGGGCTCGCGAGGCAGCAGTAGCACTCGGTCATCCCATACACTTCGAGCAGCTTGGTATTGAAGCGACTCTGGAACGACTGCCACTCGTCGACCGGAGCGGCTGCGCCGACCATCAGGCGCACGGGATTGTCCGCGTCATCGGCACGCTCCGCCTGCTTCAGCAGGATCGGAATCACGCCACCGATGTAGTTCGCCTCGGTGCACTCCCAGCGCCGACAGTCGTCCCAGAGCTGGCTCGCAGAGAAGCGCTCGACGATCACCGCCCTCGCATCGGCCAGGATCGCTGGTCCGATCGTGATTCCCTGGGCATTGCCGTGGAAGAAAGGCAGGCCGGTATAAAGCACGTCGTCTTCCGTGTAGCGCGCGTACTTCACTGACTCCGACCAGATGTCGTACCAGTAGTGGTGGCTCATCTCCACGCCCTTGGACACGCCGGTGGTGCCCGAGGTGTAGAGGATGGTGGCCAGATCGCGGTAATTGACCTTGATGGCCGGGCTGCTGGACGGGCGATCCATCAGCTCGCGGAATCCGAGTGTCTTCAGCCGGCCCAGCCCCGGCAGCGACTTCGCGCTGCCCTGGCGGTCCAGCAGCACGACGTGGCGAACGGACTTCAGGTCGTCGGCGACGTCGCCGAGGCGGTCGAGATACTCCGTATCCGCGACGAGGACCACCGAGTCGGACTGGACGATCTGGTAACTGAGACCTGCGCCTTTCAGAGCCGCATTGATCGGCACCTCGACCGCGCCGATCTTGTTCGCGCCGAACCATGCGTACAGGAATTCGGGACAGTTCGGCAGCATGATCGCGACCTTGTCCCCGGGCTTGACGCCGAGCGCCAGGAGGCCGTTTGCCGCGCGGTTGATCTGGTCGTTGAGTTCGCCGAGGGCGATCGGCGTGTCGCGGAACTGGAAGACGACGTGGTCCGGGTGGCGCCGGGCCTTGTCTTCGATGATGTGGGTCAGCACGCGGTCGGATTGCGGGTATTCCTGCATGCGCCAGGACGCCCACTTGCTCGCGGCCTTCCTGGCCTTGTCGTCCCACCGTCCCATGGCCGAAGCTCAGAGCGGCCTGGTCTTGGCCGCTTCTTCCAGCTTGCTGGCTTCGCCGAACCACACGCCCGGGTCGTACGCCTCCACCATCTTGCCGAAGTCCCAGGTCATCACCTTTTCCGGATGAACCTTGATGATCGCGCGCAATGGCGTGTGCACGGCGGCGAATGCGGCCTCGCGCTCTTCCTTGCCTTTGAGCTCGGTCCAGTACTTGTCGATGATCGCCCAGTGAATCTCGCGCATCAGCGCGTCGTCGGTGTACACCTCGGCCTGGCCAATGATCAGGATCGCCTTCTGATGCCGGAGATTGCAGCCGTCGTTGTGGATGCCGACCGAGATCTTGGGATTCTCGACCAGGTGATGGACCTTGTGCCGGTACTTCTGGATGCTGCTCATCTGCAGGAATCCGTCGTGGATCACGTAGAACATCGGCGTCACGATCGGATAGCCCCTCTTGTTCATATGGGCCATCTCGCAGTAGCTGTTGTACTTGAAGAGCCGTTGAAAGTCTTCCGGCTCCATCGGGTAGTCCTTCGAGACATTGAGCTGCTCGAGCTTTACCGGATCGAATACCACACGGGGTGCCGCCGCCGGTTTTTCATTCGCCATGTGACGTTCTCCGTTAATGGAAATATTCGTGTCCGCGAGGACTTGAACTTTATTCAAAGGTTCCACAGAATGGCCGCCATTGTCAAGCTGCCGCGCGATCAGCGGCCTGCCTTCCCGCAACACTGCCGTTGCGCTCGCCGGCCGGCCCGGAGGGCGACACGAGGGAGCCCCGGATGAGCGACGTCATCATCGAGAGGAAGGGCGAGGTCGCCTGGCTGAGGCTGAACCGCCCCGAGCGCATGAACTCCTACGACGCCGCGATGGCGCAAGCCTTGATCGCCGGCATCGAGGGTGCGGCCGACGCCGGCGTCATCGTCATCACCGGCACCGGCCGGGCGTTCTGCGCCGGCGGCTACCTCGCCAATCTCCGCGAGCCCGACGCGAAGGCGCTCCGCAGCATGTTCTATGCGTCACTGCACTTGTACGAGGCGATCCGCGCCAGCCCGCGGCCCGTCATCGCAGCGGTCAACGGCCCGGCCGCGGGCGGCGGCAACGAACTGGTGGTCGCCTGCGACCTGGCGATCGCCGCTGAATCCGCGACCTTCGGCCAGACTGGCGTGAGGGTCGGCAGCGCCCCGGTCCTTGGCGGCACCAACTTCCTGGCGATGAACATCGGCGAAAAGCGTGCCAAGGAGGTCGCCTTCCTGTGCCGCCGCTACCCGGCGCAGCAGGCATTGGAGCTCGGCTGGATCAACGCGGTGGTTCCAGATGCCGAGCTCGATTCCGAGGTGGCCCGCTGGGCCGATGAACTGCTGGCCATGAGCCCGCGCTACCTCGAGATCGCGAAGATCAGCTCGAATGTCTGGTGGAACCAGGTCCGGGATTCCTACCTGGGCGGGCTCGGCATGCTGGTGCAGGCGATCGGGTCCGCCGACATGATCGAGGGCGCCACCGCGTTCATGGAGAAGCGCGCGCCGCAATTCGAGGGGCGCGCGCCGCGCCGCAAGGGGTAACAGCTCCATGCGACCTGCAGCCGCGCAAGCTGACGGACAATCGACGATGTTCGAGCTGGACCCGCTCTACCTCGCGATCCAGCACGAGGCGCGCGAGCTCGCCCGGCGCATCGAGCCGCTCGCCGCGGAGGCTGACGAATCCAGCGAGGTTCATGCGGGCGTGCTTGCCCTGTTGCGCGGGAGCGGCCTCTGTCAGCTGATGGTCCCGGCGGAGTACGGCGGCCGGACCGAGCGGATCGACCCGCTCGCCATCTGCGTCGCACGCGAAGCGCTGATGGCCACGTCGTCGCATGCGGATTCGCTGTTCGCGCTCCAGGGCATCGGCAGCTATGCCATCACGACCGCGGGCAGCGCCGCGCAGCGCGCCGCCTGGCTGCCGCGCGTCGCGCGCGCCGAGGCGCTCGCGGCCCTCGCGTTGACCGAGCCCGAAGCCGGGTCCGACCTCAAGATGGTCTCCACCGAGGTCGTCGACGGCAATCGCGGTTTGCGGCTCAACGGCTCGAAGTCGTTCATCTCGAACGGCGGGAGCGCCGCTTTCTTCGCCGTGTTCGCGCGGGAAGGCCAGGGCTATTCGATGTTCCTGGTGCCGACCGACACGGCGGGCGTGGTCGTCACGCCGTCTCCCGAGCTGATTGCTCCGCACGTGCTCGGCGAAATCCGGTTCAGCGATGTCGAGCTGCCGCCCGATGCGCGGCTGGGTGATACCGGACAGGGGCTCGATCTTGTGTTCGCGACCCTGAGCGTCTTTCGCGTCTCTGTCGCAGGCGCGGCCGTCGGCCTCGCCCAGGCCGCGCTCGAAGTCGCGGTCCGTCACGCCCGCACCCGACAGCAGTTCGGCCGCCCGCTCGCCCGTCACGGGCCGGTCGCGCAGATGCTCGCCGACTCGTGGGCGGAGATCGAGATGGCGCGGCTCCTGACCTATCGCGCGGCGCACCGCGCGGTGCGGGATCCGGCGAGCGCATTGCCGCAATCGTCGATGGCGAAGCTCGCCGCCACCGAGATGGCATCGCGCGTGGTCGATCGTTGCGTGCAGGTCATGGGGCGATTCGGGCTGATACGCGGCTCCAAGATCGAGCGGCTCTACAGGCAGGCGCGCCCGATGCGCCTGTACGAAGGCGCCTCGGAGGTGCTCCGTCTCGGCATCGCCCGGCAACTCGTCGAGCAGGTGCCATGATCGACTTCGCGCTCGAAGGGTCGGTTGCGATCGTAACGGGCGCGGGCCGCGGGCTCGGCCGCGCAATCGCCCTCGCGCTCGCGGGTCAGGGCGTGCGGATACTCGCAGTCGCACGTTCGGCCGGCGAGCTGGAGTCGCTCAAGGCCGCCGATCCCGAGCGCATCGCCGTGAGGCAGTGCGACATGCTGGATGCCGCGGCCGTCACGAGCCTGCCTGAGGCAGCCGTGCGGCAATTCGGCCGGCTCGACATCGTGGTCAACAACGCCGGCATTGCACCCGCAGGAGACTTCACCGAACAGACCGACGACGAATGGCAGAAGGTGCTCGCCGTCAATATCACGGCGCCGGCCAGGCTGACGCGCGCTGCGGGGCACCACCTGCTTGCCCAGGGAAGCGGCAAGATCATCAACATCGCCTCGACCTCCGGGATCCTCGGCAAGGCGACGCTGGTCGCGTACTCCGCATCGAAGGGTGCCCTGCTGCAGTTCACGAAGGCGCTGGCAGCCGAGTGGGCCGGCCGCGGTGTGCAGGTCAATGCCGTCGCGCCGGGTGCATTCGCAACCGATGCGCAGCGCGCCGTGCTCGATTCGCCGGAACTGCTGGCGCGGCGCACGCGCAAGATTCCGGCGCGGCGCATGGGGCAGACAGGGGAAATCGGGGCACTGATCTGTTACCTCGCATCTCGCCAATCGGATTTCGTTACCGGGAGTGTCTTTGTCATCGATGGCGGCGAATCCAGCAAGCTCTAGAAGCCGGGCGCGGCGCGTAAGTGCGCGCACGGCCACTGTGGCACGCCGGGCGGAGCCCCGCGCGGCGCCGCCCGCCGGCGTCCGCGGCGGCAAGCGCCGGCGCGCCATCTTCAGGGGCTTGCACGACTGCGTGCTGGAGCGCGGCTATGCCAGGACGACGCTTGCGGACATCGCACGCGCGGCGCGCATGTCGCCGAGCCACCTCCTCTACTACTTCCCGGGCAAGGACGCGATCCTCGAGCAATATTTTGCGGAAGTCTCCCGACGCATCATCGAGCGCATCGACGGCTTTCGCACCGAAAGCCCTGAATGTCAGATTTCTCTCCTTGCGGAGCTCTTCTTCAGCGGCAGGAAGGTGCCCAAGTCCGAGATCGGATTCATGCTTGAGTGTTTCGGCGTCGCGGTGCACGACAAGTACCTCAACCGCGAGAAGTCGGAACTCGACCGCTTCTGCAAGAACTACCTGCGCGAGCTGTTCGAGAAGATGCCGGGCGGGCCGGCGCACGCGCGCGACGCGGCCGAAGTTTCCTACGCCATGCTGGTGGGCCTGCGCACGGCCGAGTACTTCGACGAACGGCTCTCTCCCGAGCACGCGCGCAGGCTGTTCCACTCCGAAGTGCTGAACCTTGCGAATCCCGCGCGGGGCGGCGAGGCAAGGAAGCCGCGCCGGCGTTGAAGCTGCCGATGCCCGACCGCACGGCATGGCTCGATCGCACGCGCGAGGGGGCGCTCGAGCCGGAACTCCCCATCTGCGATCCGCATCACCACCTGTGGGAACACCCGGGCAGCCGCTACCTGCTCGACGAGTTCCTGCACGACGTCGGCAGCGGGCATCGCATCGTCTCGACCGTTCATGTCGAGTGCGTCCAGCATTACCGGAGCACAGGCCCGGTCGCGCTGCAGCCGGTCGGCGAAACCGAGTTCGTTCACCGCGCGACCGCGTCCCACCAGGATGAAGCCGGCGGCGCGCGCGTTGCGGCCGGGATCGTCGGATTCGCCGACCTGACCCTCGGCCAGGCGGTGATGCCGGTGTTGCGTGCGCACCTCGATGCCAGCAGCCGTTTCCGCGGCGTCCGCTATGCAAGTGCCTGGGATGCGAGTCCGGAGATCCGGGTTGCCCACACCCACCCGCCGCCGGGACTGCTCCGCGACCCGGCGTTCCTCGCCGGCTTCGCCTGCCTCGCGCGGCTCGGGCTCTCCTTCGACGCGTGGCTCTACCACACACAGTTCGGCGAGCTCGCGGAGCTCGCCCGCGAATTTCCCGAAGTAACCATCGTGCTCGATCACATGGGCGGTCCGTTGGGCATCGGGCCCTATGCCGGGCGGCAGAAGGAACTGTTCGCGGAGTGGCGCGCCGCCCTCGCCGGGCTTTCGCCCTGCGGCAATGTTTTCGCCAAGCTCGGCGGCAGGACGCTGACGCTCGCGGGTTTCGGCTGGCACAGGCGCGATGCGCCGCCCGGCTCGGAGGAACTCGCGTCCGCCACCGCCCCGTACTACGCCGCCTGCATCGACCTGTTCGGTCCCGGGCGCTGCATGTTCGAGAGCAACTTTCCGGTCGACCGCGCCTCCTGCTCCTACGCGGTGCTGTGGAACTCCTTCAAGCGGCTCTCGCGCCGCTACTCAGACACGGAACGCGCGGCACTGTTTCACGACACCGCAGCGCGCGCATACCGGCTCGCCTGAAGGCGCCGCCGCCGCCGCCTGCAAGGGGTAAACCTTGTATGTTCTTCAAAACTTGCTAGACGCCAACAAGCGGATTATTCTCCGCCCGAACGGGTCCACTGCCCGGCGGCCGCCAAACCGGCCGCGAACCCCGATTCTCTGGAGGAACCATGCGCAATCGACTGTCGAATCCGAGGGTCGCAATCGCGGTGGCGGCGGTGCTCTGCACCCTGATTGCCACCGACCTGGCGCAGGCGCAGGAATCAACGGCGCTCGGCGAGATCATCGTCACGGCGCGCAAGCGTGCCGAAAACCTGCAGGACGTCGGCGTCTCCGTCAGCGCGCTCGGCGCGGAAGAACTCGCGCGACGCTTCGACACGGACCTGCAGACGCTCGCGAATGCCGCGCCGAACGTCGTCATCGACGACATCCAGCAGGGACCGGGCAGTCC
>Ga0105107_10000118_pt1 | contig 44198 bp, 37 predicted proteins | sample PPLLaktember2015_6_FD_79335 | JGI IMG/M metagenome (GOLD analysis project Ga0105107, IMG submission 79335) | Freshwater sediment microbial communities from Prairie Pothole Lake near Jamestown, North Dakota, USA - PPLs Lake P8 Core (1) Depth... | ecosystem: Environmental > Aquatic > Freshwater >...
CAGTTGTTTGCCGAGATGACCGCGGCAGCCTTCGGCGAAAAAGGTGTATTTCGCGTGCAGTTCCATGCCGGCCTGGTGCGCTGCGGTGGGCTTGCCGTCGCGGCCGATGCCCATGTCGCCGGTGGCCACGCCCGTGACGCGGCCAGCGCCGTCGAACAGCACTTCGGCGGCGGCGAAGCCGGGGAAGATTTCCACGCCCAGCGCTTCCGCCTGCTGGCCCATCCAGCGCGTGACATTGCCGAGGCTGATGACATAGTTGCCGTGATTCTGGAAACATTGCGGCAGCAGCGCCGAGGGAATCCGGAACGAACCGGTCGCGCTGAGAATCATGAAGCGGTCTTCGCTGACCGGCGCATTCAGCGGCGCGTCCTTTTCCTTCCAGTCCGGGATCAGCTCATTCAACGCGATCGGGTCCATCACCGCGCCGGAGAGGATGTGCGCGCCGACTTCCGAGCCTTTTTCGAGCACACAGACGCTGACGTCGCGGCCCTGTGCGGCAGCCAGCTGTTTCAGGCGGATCGCCGCGCCGAGTCCGGCGGGACCGGCACCGACGATGACGACGTCGTACTCCATGGCTTCGCGTTCGGCCATTGTTCGCTCCATGCGGATGATTTGACGGCGATTATACGCCGGCGATACTGCCGGTTACCTGACCAGGGCCGCGCACGCGATGCCGCTGCGCACCGCGGCCTCGAGGGTCGCCGGGTAATCGCCGGCGGTGTAGTCGCCGGCGAGGCACAAACCGGCGCACGCCGTGCGCGGCGCCGGCCGCGCGAGACCCGGCGTACAACTGAAGGTCGCGCGCTTCTCGGCGATCACGCGATGCCACGCGAGTCGTGGCAGTAATCCGAAGGCTTTGGCAATGTCGGCGACCACGCGCGCCGCGAGTGCATCCTGCGCTTCGCCGACATGTTCTGCGGACGCGCTGATCACCGCGCCGACCAGGCCGCGCTGGCCGCCGATCGCCTCGCGGTCGAACAGCCACTGCGCGGGGCTGTCGGCAAGGCCGATCATCGGCGCCGGCAGACGCACGTTGCCATCGAACTGCAGCCATACCGAATGAATGGGCTCGTGGTCCAGCGTCGCGATCTGCTGTGTGGCCGGTTGCAGTTCGGGGATTGCGGCGAGCAGGGCGGCGGCGCGGTGTGGTGCGACCGCGCAGATGACATGGTCGAAGCGTCGCGCGGTGCCGTGCAGGTAAACACCGAATGCACCATCGTCACGCGTCACCCGTTCCACGGCAGCGCCGAGTTCGACGTGGCCGCCACGGCTGCGCACGTAGCCGGCTGCAGGCTCGGGAAACAGTGCCGTGAGGTCGACGCGGGCGAGCAGCAGGTCGCTGGCGGCGCGGCCGGCACCGAGGCTGTCGCGCAGCACGTTGAGGAATACCTGTGCCGAGGCGCGCTCGATCGGTGTGTTGAGCGCGGCGATGCATAGCGGCGCCCATAAATATTCAATTAAATTAATCGCTTGCTGTTGATCCGCGAGCAGGGCGGCGACCGTGCAGTCCTGCGCCAGCCGGTAATCGCACGCCTTCATCGTTTGCATGAAGCGAGCGGCGGCGCGTTTGTCGGCGCCGGTCAGGCCCTTCGCGGTGAGCAGCGCCCAGGCCACATGCAGCGGCGCGGGCAGTTTCGGCGCGCGCAAATGGAAGCGGCCGTGGATCTGCAGGTCCAGCGGCAGGCGCAAAAAAGCATCACGCTGCGGCGCGACCTTGTCGATCAGGCGCAGCGTTTGGGCATACGCGCCGATGAGGATGTGCAGGCCGTTGTCGAGCGCGGTGTCATGTACCGTGACGCGCCGCGCGCGGCCGCCGAGCACCGGCGCCGCTTCGAACACGGTCACCGGAATGCCGCGGTCGGCGAGTTCCACCGCCGCGGCCATGCCGGCGTAGCCGCCGCCGATGATGGCGACTGAGGGTGAGGCCATTACCCTGCGACCAAAGCAAACGTATTCGTCACTCCGGCGCAAGCCGGAGTCCAGCGAGTCTCTTCAAATCCGCGGTGGATCCCGGCTTGCCCCCCCAAGGGGACTTCCTTCGGGGCGCGCCGGAATGACATCAGCGAGAGATTGCGGTGCATCGTGCATCAGGCCGCGCGCTTCGCCGCCGCAGCTTTGCCTGCCCAGATTTTCGACGGCACCATCACCATGCCCTCGAAAATGCGCCGCGCGGTGCGTACCAGCGCGGCACGGCGCAGGATTTCTTTGCCATTGCTGAAATCGGCGTCGAGGTCGATCAGGATCATCCCCGACGGATGTTCGATCTTGACCATGCCCTGCGGCGCCGGCTTCAGCGGCGCGATCTGCGCCGCCAGCGTGCCGGGGATCGCGCAGGCGGCGCTGATGCACACCGTGCCGGTGACCGGGTGCGTCTTGTGGCAGGTCTCGGGCACGAAATAACGCGAGCTGATGGTGCCGCCCTGGCGCGGCTTGGCGAGCAGCGCGATCTTGGGCACCACGTTTTTCGACACATCGCCCATGCCCATCAGTACACCGGCCTTGCGGCGAATGCCTTCCATGCGTTCCATTAATTTACGGTCGCTGTCGAGTTCGACCGCGGTCTCGTAACCGGTCTTGCCCATGTCGGTGGCGCGCATCATCACCAGCGGCATCGCGATGTCGATGCAGCTCACTTCCACGCCGTCGATCACGTCCAGCGGCTTGCCGGTCGGCAGCATTTTGCCGGTGACGGCGCCGATGGCGTCGCTGAAATTGATGCCCACCGGCGCCGCGGTGCCGGGCACGCCGTCGATGGACGCGTCGCCTTCGTACTGCACCTGGCGGCCGGGGGTTTGCACGATGGCCTCGACCAGCGATTCGGTGTTGACGCTGTAGATGCGCACCCTGGTTTCGCCGTCCTGCGCCGGCACCAGCCCGGCGTCGATCGCGAAGGGCCCGACGGCGACCAGCATGTTGCCGCAAGTGGGTTTGGTGTCGACGAACTTCTCGTGGATCTGCACCTGCGCGAAAAAGTAATCGACGTCGGCATCGGGGCGTTTCGATTTGCTGATCATCGCCACCTTGCTGGTCACCGAATGCGAGCCGCCGATGCCGTCGATCTGGATTTCGTGGGGCGAGCCCATGATGGCGAGCAGCACTTCATCGCGGGTGGCGGGGTCGCCGGGCAGGTCGTCGAGGAGCAGGAAGGGCCCGCGGGAGGTGCCGCCGCGCATGATGACGCAGGGGATTTTGGTTTGCATGTCTGGACTCCGTGCCGCCTGCTGCGGCGGTGCTGGCGAAATATGGCGTGATTATAGGGCGGGAGGGGGAGGGGTGTTAATGCAGTTCCAGCATGCGTAATGCGTGTCCGCAGGTCGTAGGACGGATGAGCCGCGCAGCGGCGTAATCCGCCGGTCCGCTGCTATTTGTGCGCGACGCCGTCGCACGACATGTAAATGGGTTTCCCGTTCGGCGCAATGCGCTTCGCTTAATGCGCCGAACGAGTCGTTTCTTAACCCTTGACCGGCTTCAGATTCCCGCAGTCGTTCGACAGCCACTTGCCCTGTGCTTCCATGGTCATCTGTTCCGGCTTGCCTTTGGCATGGCTCGTCATTTTCATTTTCATTGTGTAGGCCTCGGGGCTCAGCAGCGTGACTTCGCCTTCGCCGGACGACGGCGGTTTGCTGCAGATGAATTTGAACCTGGTGGTGTTGCCGCTGCGCTGCAGGATGTCCTGCTTGCAGTCGCCCTGTTGCGCCGGGGCTTCGTTGCGCGCGGCCATTTCCTTGCTGATGCAGATGCGGCTGGCCATGCCGCCGCCGGCCTGGGGTGCCATGCCCACGCCCTGCTGCGCCATCATTTTTTCCATCTGCTTGCGCTGTTCGGGAGGCATCGCGGCGAGCTGTTTCTGCATCTGTTCCTGTGCGGCGGCCATCTTGGCGCCCTGATCGCCGCCCATCTTGTTGGTGATTTCCCACAGGCCGGGTTTCATGGTCTGCGCAGCGGCGGGGGCGGCGGGCAGGCCGAGGCAGGCGAGGGCGAGAATGCGGAGGGTGAGGGATAAGCGCATGGCAGCTCCAGTCGACGGGTTATGCGGATGTCGGGGCATTCTAGCGCCGAACGCCGTCAAGGGTGGTTCACGGCGGACCACATATTGAGCGGCGGGTGCAGGATCACCGCCGCTGCGGATTCCACGGTATTCTCCCGCCACCAGCAACCGGCCACGCAACCGGTCGCGGCAAGGCGACAACAACAACGCATCCAAGGAGTGAACCATGGCGCAGGCCGCCACCATCCCCGTGCAGCAGAACGTCCCCGAACTGAATTACCGCGTCGTGCCCGATATTTTCCAGCTGCCCGAGGGCATGAACTTCGGGCCGTGCTCGGCCGTCGCGGTGCGCGCCAACGGCAACATCCTGGTATTCACCCGCAGCGAGCAGGCGCTGATGGAGTTCAACCCGCAGGGCATGTACCTGCGCTCGCTCGGGCGCGGCATGTTCGACAATCCGCATGGCCTGCGGCTCGATGCGCAGGGCAACATCTGGCTCACCGACACCGTTGCGCACATCGTGGTGAAAATGAATGCCGAGGGCCGCATCCTGATGGTGCTGGGCGTCAAGGGCCGCGCCACCGACTGGCACCAGGCCGGGCACCTGCGCTGTTTCAACGAGCCCAACGACATCGCGTTCGGTCCCAAGGGCGAGTTCTACGTCACCCAGGGCCACGGCAAGGGCGAGTCGCGGGTGATCAAGTTCGACGGCGACGGAAATTTTTTGACCACCTGGGGCGGCGAAGGCAAGGCAGCCGGCCAGTTCAACCAGCCGCATGCGGTGCTGGTGGACCCGAAAGGACAGGTCATCATCGCCGACCGTTCCAACCAGCGGCTGCAGGTGTTCGATGGCGACGGAAAATTTTTACGCGAGAAAGCGCATCCGGGCACACCCTGCGGGCTGTGCCTGATGAGCGACCAGAAACACATCATGATGGCGCACGGCCACACCGGACGGATCATGAAACTCGACATGGAGCTCAACTTATTGGCGGCGACCGGCGGCCAGGGCAAGGGCCCCAACCAGTACGGCGAAGCGCATTACCTCGCGCTCGACGCGCAGGACAATATCTACGTCGCGGATTCCCTGAACTGGAACGTGCAGAAGCTGGTGCGCGCCTGACGGGGGCGCTCACGTGCGGCGAGCGCAGCGGTCAAACACGCTCGTCATTCCGGCCAAGCGAAGCGCGAGCCGGAATCCAGGCTGCGGCGGATAGGCGCCGCGGATAAGTCTTGCCGCGGCTGCTTGGATTCCGGCTTTCGCCCGAATGACATTAATAAGTTATTGATTTTATTTATATTTTTGTAGATTCGGCGATCAGCGGCCGAAAAACTTCTTGACCGTATCGTCGGCCACCTGCTGCACGAAGGCCGCATCGTCCTTGTCGACGAGGCCGTGGAAGTCATAGGTATTGCCCACGGGCGACTTGCCATAGAGGCTGGCGTAGACCACGCAGGCGCCCAGGTAGGTGCCGAGCATCGTCGGATGGTTGCCGTCGTAATCCTGGTGGAGCTTGATGTCGGGGCGCCGGCGGTAGGCTTCCTCGAAGGCGAGGCCGACGGGGATCACCAGCGCGCCGATTTCATTGCCGACGGATACATACAGCGCCTCGGTCCTGCGCATCATGTCGGGGCTGGCCGCCCATTTGCTCGGCTTGATGTGGGCGGGCGGCATGTAGAGCGCGGTCATCGCGCCGCGCGCGGTGATTTTTTCGTTGAACTCGATGGCTTTTTCGCGGAACGCGGCACTATTTTTTTCGCTCATCGCGTCGGTGCTATGGCTCTGCAGGATCACCATGTCGAAGGGATCCTTGACGCCGAGATTGCCCGGCGTGATCAGGTGCTCGATATTGTGGTGCGCCAGCGGCGCCGCGGCGATGGTCGCCGATTTGTAGATGAAGGGCTTCGCCCAGGCCGGGTCGGCGGCGAGCGCGATGCGCCGCGCGTGGAAGTGCAGGCTGCCGTTGTAATAGAAATAGCTGTTGCCGACGAACAGCACCCGCTTGGGTGTGTCGGGCTGCGGCGCCTTGATGGCCGGGCTGGCGGCTTGAGTCACTGCCGCGAAGAGGATTGCCAGGAAGAACAGCAATGATTTCGCAGCGGAGATTGCACGGGGCTGCATGGTGTCGCTCCTTACGTTGGGGTGATTGCCGGGTGGTTGCGTGTTGCGGGGGCTATGCCGACCCGCGTTGCTGTAACTCGTGCGCCGCCTGCCGGGCGGTTGCGGCCATTTCCCTGGCCATGATCGAACTGCGTCCGGTGTAGCGCGCCGGGTCCAGCGCTTCCGCCAGGGCCGGGCTGCTGACTGCCGCGCGGACGTCGGCGTCGCGGAGCAGGATTTCCGCGAGTGTCTTGCCGTCGGTGGCGGCTTCTGCGATCGCGTGATGGAGCAGGTCATGCGCCGGGTTGCGGCCCAGCGTCGGCGCCAGGACCATCATCGCGTTTTCCGCCGTGATGAACGATGCCGAGCGATCGAGGTTGCGGCGCATCTGCTCCGGGACGACGACGATGCAGTCCAGCAATTCATTCATGCCGCACACGAGCTCGTAGGCCAGCGGGCAGATGCTGTCCATCAGTCCGTAGAGCATCAGGTTGTTGGCGGTATCGCCCTCGTGGGTCGGCTGCATGGCGTCCAGCGCCAGCGGGACCTGGCTGCGCAGCCGCGCGGCGATGGCGATGACCTCGACCGCGACCTTGGAGTTGACCTTGTGCGGCATGGTGCTGGAGCCGACGACTGCATCGCCGAGTTCCTCATAAACTTCGGCGTATTCATCCGCCATCAGGGAGTACAGTTCGCGGGCGATCTTCGAGCACGTGGCGCTGAACAATGCGAGCAGCATCACGTATTCGGCGATATGGTCGGTGCCGGCGCGCGTCGGTATCGCCATTGGCATGAGGCCCAGGCGCTGCGACAGGCGGCGGTTGATTTCGGGGCCCGCTTCGCCGAAGGCATGCATCGCGCCGAGAGCGCCGCCCCACAGCGAGAGAAATACCCGTGGTTCGGCGTCGACCAGGCGGTCGCGATGGCGCAGCAGTTCGTCGATCCAGCCCGCCACCTTGAAGCCGAAAGTGATCGGCAGTGCGTGGCGGTAGTTGGTGCGGCCCACCGTGAGCGTGTCGGCGCTGGATTCGGCGAGGTCGGCGAGTATTTCCAGCGTGTCGCCCAATCTGCACATGAAGGCATCGTGGGCGCGGCGCATCAGCAGCGTGCGGCCGGTCTGCAGCACGTTTTGCGTGGTGGCACCCCAGTGCACGTAACCGCCCGCATCACCCGCGCAGGCGGAGCCGAGGGTGCGCGCCAGCGAAAGGATCGGAGCGCGGGTGCGTTCGATGTCTGCAGCCAGCGCCGGTTCGTCCAGTGCCTCGAGACTGGCCTTGCTGCGGATTTCATCGGCAGCCGCCTGCGGAATCACGCCGAGCTCGGCCTGCACTTCGGCCAGCGTGGCCTCGACATCCAGCCATGCCTGCCACAGGCTGCGGCGGGAGAACAGCGCGCGGATTTCAGCGAGTTCGGGGCGGGCGGCGCGCGCGTTCATTGCGGGGCGGAGACGAAGGGGGAATGCGGATTGCGCGACCGCGCGTGGTGTGTATGCGGACGGTGCGTCATCCACACCGCCCGCGGAGAGTCGCAGCGCCTTATTTGGGCATCGCGCGTTTGACGACCTCCGCCCACTTCGCGGATTCGCTGCGGATCAGCGCGGCGAACTGCTCGGGCGTGCTGGCGACCGGTTCCGCGCCGAGCGCCGCATACCGTTCGATCACCGTCGGCGATTTCACCGCCGTTTGCATTTCCGTGTTGAGCTTGGCGAGTATCGGTTTCGGGATGCCCGCCGGGGCGAGGATGCCGCCCCAGGTGGTGACCTCGAAATCCGCGATGGATTCGGCGACGGTCGGGATGGCGGGGAAGGCCTTGGCCCGTTTGCGGCTGGTCACGGCGAGGCCGCGGAGCTTGCCGGAGCGCACGTGCGGTGAAACGCCGTTGATCGGATCGAACATCAGTTGCACCTGTCCGGACATCACGTCGATGGCGGCCTGGCCACCGCCCTTGTACGGCACGTGCAGGATGCTGGTGCCGCTTTTCATCTTGAAGTATTCGCCGGCGAGATGGCCGATGGTGCCGGTACCGGCGGAGCCGTTGCTCAACTCGCCGGGTCTGGATTTTGCCAGCGCGATCAGGTCCTTCACGGTTTTCACCGGCAGGGTCGGCGAGACGGCGAGCATCAACGGCGCGTCCACCGCCTGCGAGATCGGCTGGAAATCCTTCTCGACGTCGTAGGGCAGATTCGGTGTCACGCTGCGGTTGATGGCGAGCGGACCGGGTCCGGCGTAGCCGATGGTGTAGCCGTCGGCGGCAGCCTTGGCCAGCAATTGCATGCCGATGGCACCGCCCGCGCCCGGCCGATTGTCTGCCATGACTTGCTGCCCCATCTGTTTGGTGAGTTCGTTGGCATAGATGCGCGCCGAGGTGTCGGTGGCGCTGCCGGATGCGAAAGGCACGAACAAACGGATCGGCCGTGCCGGGTAATCGGCCGCCAGTGTCGTTCCGGTCAACGTGGCGCAGCAGGCGATAGCCGCGATGGCGAGACAGCGGTGGAAAATGGCTGGGCGTGTCATGTCTGGTTTCTCCTCGGTCTGTAGCGGGTCAGGCGGGCTTTTGGTCGCCTTGTGCCAATGTAGTCGAGGCTCAGTCTACTCAAGCCGATTTTTACAGAAATTAGAATTATTCGACTGATAGTTCTAATTTATGCAATAGTAGTAAAAAAGTATTTTATAATCATAATGTTATATTCATAAGAGATTATAGTGTGAATATTCGTGCGCTGCGTTTGTTTCGCTTCGTGGTGACGAGCGGTTCACTGTCGGCTGCGGCCGGGAATATGAATCTGAGCGTGCCGGCGGCGAGTCGTCTGATTGCCCTCCTCGAGGCGGAGACCCGGCTGCGGCTGTTCAACCGTACGCGCCGCAGCCTGACGCTGACCCAGCAGGGCGAGCTGTTTTATCGGGAGGCCGAGCACATTCTCGCCGGTTTCGACGAGATTCCGCGCATCGCCGAAGATATCCGTTCCCGGTCGCAAAGCCAGCTGCGGCTGGTGACCGGCCCCCGTATCGGTCAGGGCCTGCTGTCGCCGGCGCTGGCGCAGTTTCGCCGCGCCCATCCGAAGATCCGCGTGTCGGTGGACATGCAGTCGCGTTTCGGCATCGAGGGCATCGTCGGCACGCGGCTCTACGACCTCGGCATCATTTCGCTGCCGGTGGCCCATCCCTTGGTGGAGATCACCAACCGTCCGCTGTTCAGGGTTCGCGTCGAAGTCGTACTGCCGGAGGGCCACCGGCTGGCCCGGCGCCGCAGCGTGACCGCGCAGGACCTCGCCGCGGAGCCGCTGGTCGGCCTGTGGCCCGGACAGCGCTGGCGCAAGCAGATCGACGATTTTTTCGGGTCGGACGGCGTGCGGCCGACGTACGCCGTCGAGACGCGCTCCTCGCTGATGGCGTGTCAGCTGGCCCGGGACGGCGTCGGTGTTGCGATGCTGGATCGCGTCTCGGCGCAGGCAATCGATCAGCGCGGTCTGGTGATGCGGCCGCTCGAGCCGGAGCGCTGGATACTCTTCGGCTATGTCCACCAGGCGCGACAGCCGCTGGGGTCGAACGCGGCGGCGTTTCTCGGCTGCGTGCGGGAGGTCCTCGAACGCCTGCGGGCGCGGGACGAGGAGACCGCGTCGGCCGTGGTGATGGCGCACGAGGACGGCGAGTCGTGACGGGCCGCGACTGCAATACAATGGCCCGTCATGACCTCGACAGACTTCGTCTTTGACTACGTCATCGTCGGTGCGGGCAGCGCCGGCTGCGTGCTGGCGAACCGGCTGTCCGCCGACCCGGCGGTGTCGGTGCTGCTGATCGAGGCCGGCGGCAACGACGACTGGATGTGGATTCGCATACCCGTCGGTTATCTCTACTGTATCGGCAATCCGCGCACCGACTGGTGTTACCGGACCGTGCCCGAAGCGGGGCTCAATGGCCGCGCGATCGACTATCCGCGCGGCCGCGTGCTCGGCGGTTCGTCGTCGATCAACGCGATGCTCTACCTGCGTGGCCAGGCACGTGACTACGACGAGTGGGCGCAGCTGACCGGCGACAGCGGCTGGTCGTGGCCGCAGGTGCTGCCGGCGTTCATGGATGCCGAGGATCACTGGCGCGGCGGCGACGAAAAGCATGGCAACGGCGGCGAACTGCGGGTGGAGACGCCGCGCGTGCAGTGGGACATCATCGATGCGTTTCGCGATGCGGCGGTCGAGTCCGGCATTCCGGCGACCGAGGATTTCAACCGCGGCGACAACTTCGGCGTGTCGCGTTTCGAGGTCACGCAGAAGAACGGCATGCGCTGGAGCACAGCGCGGGCGTTTCTCGACCCGGCGCGGGCGCGGCCCAATCTGAAAATCGTGACCGGCGCACTGGTGCGGCGGGTGACGCTGAACGGCAAGCGTGCGACCGGTGTTGAATTTTCGAGAGGCGGCGCGACACTGCAGGCGACGGCGCGACGCGAAACGCTGTTGGCGGCCGGGGCCATCGGTAGTCCGCAGATCCTGCAACTCTCGGGCATCGGCCCCGCGCCGCTGCTGCAGCAGCATGGCGTGCCGGTCGTCCACGAATTGCCGGTGGGCGAGAACCTGCAGGATCATCTGCAACTGCGCATGGCCTTCCGTGTCACCAACGCGGTGACGCTGAACACGCTGCTCGATTCGTGGTGGGCCAAGGCAAAAATGGCACTGGAGTATGCGCTGCACCGCACGGGGCCGCTGACGATGCCGCCATCGCAGCTGGGGGCCTTTGCGAAATCAGACCCGTCCCGGGCGACGCCGAATCTCGAGTACCACGTGCAGCCGATTTCGCTGGACCGTTTCGGCGTGCCGCCGCACAAATTCCCGGCGTTCACGGCCAGTGTCTGCAACCTGCGGCCGACCTCGCGTGGCCATGTGCGCATCACTTCGGCCGATCCGCGCGCGCATCCGGCGATAGCACCGCATTACCTGTCGACCGCAGAGGACCGCAAGGTGGCGGTGGATGCACTCCGGTTGACGCGGCGCATCGTCAACGAGTCGGCGGCATTGCGGCCGTACCGGCCCGAGGAATTCATGCCGGGCCCGCAGTACCAGACCGAGGCGGAACTGGTGCAGGCCGCGGGCCGGATCGGCACCACGATTTTTCATCCGGTCGGCACCTGCAAGATGGGACGCGCCGACGATGCGACGGCAGTGGTCGATCCGCAATTGCGGGTGCGCGGCGTCGAGTGCCTGCGCGTGATCGATGCCTCGGTGATGCCGACCATCACCTCGGGCAATACCAATGCGCCGACAATCATGATTGCCGAACGCGGCAGCCGGATGCTGCGCGCGGCGCAACGGTGAGCAGCGCGGCGGATCAGCTGCATGCTGACGGAGTGCGGCCTGGCACGAGCGGCGAAATAGCGGGCAGTGGTGATGGAGCCGGAAAAGCGTCGCTGGTTGGCGACAGGAATATTGTCATGCGTGCAGGCACAGTGATCTGGTTTCGTCTAGAATTCCGCCCCACGCGAGTCAGTCAGTGGACCGGGGGGTAGCGGCAGACGCATTTAATGCATCGCAGTAACGCCGGCTGTCAACCAGTACGCTGTCTGCGCGTTTTATGCTTCCAGTGGCTGCAGTCCGGCCACGATGTTTCTTAAATTGCTTACTTAATCATTCTGGAGCTTCAACATGACCAAACTGTTCGCCGCCATCATCGCCGCCACCTTCGCCGTTGTCAGCTTTGGCGCCATTGCCGCCAAGCACGAAGATGGCATGAAGAAAGAAGAGAAGAAGACCGAAGCCAAGAAAACCGAGAAAAAGGCTGAAACCAAAAAAGCCGCGCCGAAAGCCGACGCCAAAAAAGAAGACACGAAGAAGTAATTTTCTTCCGTTTGAGAAAGGCAGGGCTCACGCCCTGCCTTTTTTATTGCTGAATCGTGTTGATGCGTGTGATCCCTTTGCTACCGCTGCTGACGGTTGCGGCCCTGCTCAGCAGCGGATTGGCGAGCGGCGAGCCCTATCGCCCGAAAGGGCCAGCGGTGGTGCTGGAGCGCCTGCCGATAAAGGCGGGCGACGCGCGGTCGCGGGCATTGGCAGCGGATCGTGCCCGCCTTGCCGCGGCGCCGCGTGATCCGGCACTGGCGATGAAGGTGGCCAGAGCCTACTACGAACTGGCCGGCGCCGAGGGTGACCCGCGTTATATCGGTTATGCCGAGGCTGCGCTGGCGCCATGGGTTGCCGACGCCGATGCACCTGCCGATATCCTCTACATGCGGGGCAAGTTGCTGCAATGGCGCCACGAGTATGCGCCGGCGCTGGAGCTGTTCGGCAGGGCGCTGCAGCGCGAGCCGGGGCATTACGACACGCTGAGCGGGCGTTCGGCGGTGCTGACCGTGCTCGCCGACTATGCCGGTGCCCGGCGCGACTGCGAGCAGCTGCGCGTGCGCGAAGCGGAGTTGTACTGGGCGAGCTGCCTCGCCTACATCGACGGCCAGACCGGGCAGGCGGCCGCAGCCGAACGCCGGCTGGCCGACTTGCTGGCCCGGCATCCCGATACCGGGCCCGCCGGGCAGCTGTGGCTGCTGACGCGGCTCGCTGATCTGGCGACCCGGCTGGGGCGCCCGGCAGACGCCGACGGTTATTACCGCCGCGCGCTGGCGCTCGGCGTGGACAACCAGTTGCTGCTGGCGAATTACGGTGATTTCCTGATCGATCAGGGCCGTGCCGCCGAGGCGGTGGCGCTGTTGCGCGACTGGACGCGCGCAGACGTACTGCTGCTGCGCCTGACACTGGCCGAGCAGGCGTTGCGCGTACCGGAATTCAAGGCGCACGCGCAAACCCTGCGCGAACGGTTTGCCGCCGCGGCGTTGCGCGGCGATACGTTGCACCGGCAGGAAGAGTCGCGGTTCCAGTTGCGGATCGAGCGCAACGCGGCGCGTGCACTGGAACTGGCGGTGGCGAACTGGGCGATCCAGCGCGAACCTTATGACGCGCGCATCCTGCTCGAGGCCGCGGTTGCCGCCGGGCGACGCGATGCGGCGCAGCCGGTGCTGGACTGGCTGGCGCAATCACGCCACGAAGATCCGCAGCTCACGGCGCTGGCCAATTCGCTTGCGGGAGTCAAACCGTGATCCGGTTGATCCTTGCCCTGCTGCTGATGGCCTTCTGTGCGGCGGCTCATGCGCACAAGCCCAGCGACAGTTATCTCGCCGTCAAGGCCGAATCCGGCCGCATCGAAGGGCAGTGGGATATCGCGCTGCGCGACCTCGAATACGCAATCGGCCTCGATGCCGACGGCAACGGCGAAATCACCTGGGGTGAACTGTCGGCGCGGCACCAGGAGGTTGCGTCATATGCGCTGGCGCGGCTGCAGATAGCCGCGGGCGATGCGGCCTGCACCTTGCAGGTGACCGATCATCTGGTCGATCAGCACAGCGACGGCGCCTATGCGGTGATCCGCTTCGGCGCCGAGTGTCCTGCAGCGGGCAGTCTGAAAATACGCTATGGGCTGTTTTTTGAACTCGATCCGACGCACCGCGGCCTGGCCCGCATCGAAGCGGTCGGCGTCACCCAAACGGCGGTGTTTGGTCCGGAACGCGCCGAACAGACTTTCAACCTGGCAACACCATCGCCGGCGCAGCAGATTCTTGACTATGTGCGTGAAGGCGTGTGGCATATCTGGATCGGTTTCGACCACGTGCTGTTCCTGCTGTCGCTGCTGTTGCCGGCGGTGTGGCAGCGTGTTGCCGGGCGCTGGATGCCGGCACAGCGCTTCGCACCGGCGTTCTGGGAAGTGTTCCGCGTGGTCACCGCTTTCACCGTCGCCCATTCGATCACGTTGAGCCTGGCGGCGGTCGAACTCGTGGCGCTGCCGTCGCGCCTGGTCGAGTCGGTGATTGCGGCGTCGGTGCTGCTGGCGGCGCTGAACAACCTGTTCCCGCTGGTCAGCGGCCGGCGCTGGGCCATGGCGTTCGCCTTCGGCCTGATCCACGGCTTTGGTTTCGCTTCGGTGCTGACCGACCTCGGGCTGCCGCGGGACGCCCTGGTGTCGTCGCTGTTCGGCTTTAATGTCGGCGTCGAGCTGGGCCAGCTGGCGATGGTGGCGGTGTTCCTGCCCTTGGCTTTTGCGCTGCGGGCGACGTGGTTCTATACCCGCGTGGTGTTTGCCGGCGGCTCGATGGCAGTGGCTGTGCTGGCGACGTTATGGCTGCTGGAACGGGCATTCGTAATCAGCATATTCTCTTAGGGTGTTTGTGCGTGGACGGCAGGTATTGTCGGCGTTGCCGATACATTTCCGGCTTGACGCTGATCAGGGGCTTTGCGGTAGGCTGTGTTACTGGTGATTTCGACAACAGGGAGTGAATTCATGATTGATCTTCGTTTTTTCAGCGGTGCTACGGCCCTGGCACTGCTGCTCGCGGGCGCTGCGCACGCCCAGACACCGAAGTCCGGCGAGCAGGTTTACAAGGAAGTTTGTGCGGCCTGCCATGCCCAGGGCGTTGCCAATGCGCCCAAGTTCGGCGATAAAAAAATCTGGACTCCGCTGATCGCCGAGGGGCAGGCGGTGCTGACGGCGCATGCGTGGGTTGGTGTGCGGGCCATGCCGCCACGAGGCGGCAATCCCAATTTGTCGCAGGAAGAGTTTTCGCGTGCCGTGGCCTACATGGCGCGTGCCGCTGGCGGTAACTGGCGGGATCCCGATGCGAAGATGCTCGGCCGCATCAAGGCTGAAGAGGCGGAACGCGTCAAGAACCTGAATACCAAGAAATAGCGTCGCGATCCGGCAGGGAAGACCCGGTGGGGTTGATCACCACCGGGTCGTCGGATGGTCAGGTTCCGGCATGATCAGGTTTCGGGGCGGTTGTTTTGCGGGAAACCCGATCGAGCACATAACGCGTCATGCCTTGCGCAAGTTCATGCTCGCCGATGAACACGCGGTCGGGGCGGTCGCTCTTCAGCAGTTCGGCTTCCTCGTCGCTGTGCGTGAGCACGATGATCTCGATCGACGGATTGAGCGTATGCGCGGTGTCGATCATCAGTCGCGCACGGGCCGAATCGGACATTGCGATGACCAGTATCCGCGCCCGCGCGACATGCGCCTGGATCAGCACGGCAGGATCGGCGGCGTCACCCGACACCGCGGGGATGCCGCGGGCGCGCAGGGCTTCGACGGTTTCGCGATTCTGTTCGGCAACCACCACGGCGATGCCCTGTTCCGAGAGTGCATTGGCGATGCGCCGGCCGACGCGGCCGTGGCCGACGATCAGCACGTGGCCGGTCAGCAGCTTCTGGTCGGTGCTCATCGGTAGGTCGGCCAGCGGATCGTCGCGTCGTTCCATCGCGCGCGCGACGCCGGAGCGGGACTGGATCCGGCGGCGTAGCGGCTCCACCGCGCTGAACACCAGCGGATTGAGGGCGATGGAAATCACCGCGCCGGCGAGGATCAGGTTCTGTCCCTCGACCGGCAGCAGCTTCAGCGAGACACCGAGGCCGGCGAGGATGAACGAGAACTCGCCGATCTGCGCGAGGCTGGCGGAAACCGTCAGTGCGGTGTTCAGCGGATAGCGGAAGGCGAGCACGATCGCAAACGCGGCCAGCGACTTGCCGATGATGATGATGGCGACGACAGCCAATACGTGCAACGGATTGTTGAGCACCATCATCGGGTCGAACAGCATGCCCACCGACACGAAAAACAGCACGGCGAAGGCGTCGCGCAGCGGCAATGATTCTTCGGCGGCGCGGTGGCTCAGTTCGGATTCGCGCAGCACCATGCCGGCGAAAAATGCGCCTAGTGCAAATGAAACACCGAACAATGCAGCCGCGCCGTAGGCGATGCCCAGTGCGGCGGCGATCACGCACAAAGTGAACAATTCGCGGGAAGCGGTGCGCGCGACCTGCCACAGCAGCCACGGGAATACGCGTTTGCCGACGAACAGCATCAGTGCGACGAAGACGACGACCTGGCCCAGCGTGTAGGCGAGGGTTTTCAGCAGGTCGGCGCCGCTGACACTGTCACCGCTGCCGCCGAGGATGCCGGCCAGCGGCGGCAGCAACACCAGCGCCAGCACCATCACCAGGTCTTCGACCACCAGCCAGCCGACGGCGATGCGGCCGTTCATCGAGTGCATCACGCCGCGGCTTTCCAGCGCCTTGAGCAGGACCACGGTGCTGGCGACGGACAGCGCCAGGCCGAATACGATGCCGGCGCCGAGCGGCCAGCCCCACAGGTGCGCAACACCCATGCCCAGCGCGGTGGCGACGGCGATTTGTGCGATCGCACCGGGCAGGGCGATCTTGCGCACGGACAGCAGGTCATCCACCGACAGATGCAGGCCGACGCCGAACATCAGCAGCATCACGCCGATTTCCGCGAGCTGGCTGGCGAGTTCCATGTCGGCGACAAAGCCCGGCGTATTGGGGCCGATCAGCATGCCGGCGACCAGGTAGCCGACCAGCGGCGGCAGCTTCAGGCGCACGGCGGCGAGGCCGAATATCAGCGCGAGCCCGAAGGCGGCGGCGATGGTGGTGATCAGGTTGATGCTGTGCGGCACGTGTCAGGTCTCCCGGCGGTTACCGGTACATCACATACTGCGGTGACGATTGCGGTGCGGCGCGCAGCAGTCAGCGGAGGCCCAGCCACAGGTAAAGACCGAGCATGACGCCGACTACGGCGACCACGCCGTTGACGAATATGCCGATATGCAGATCGTAGCGGTCGGGTATTTCGACGGGGCGCAACGTCTTGAGTACGCGCTTGTGCTGGAAGGCGGAATAGGCCGACAGTGCGGCGGCGAGCAGGATCAGACCGATGCCGAACATGAATGACACGTGGCGCTGAAGCAGCTGCATCTCGCGGCGCCCGACCAATTCCAGGAACAGGCCGAAACGCTCGATCAGAAAGCCGAAGGCCATCAGCGACAGCGCGGTGCGGTTCCAGGCGAGCAGCGTGCGTTCGGCGGCGAACAATACGCGCGGATCATTCAGGTCGGACATGATTACTCCCGGGAGTGGGCGGCGACATCAAGATGATAATACGTAACTATATGATAATAAACAATTATTTAATCGTGCCTGTCACGGCTGTCGCGCGGGGCCTGTGCCCGTTCGGTCATGCCGTAGTCACGGATCACGCTGGCGACACGCAGCCGGTAATTGCGAAAAATGCCGCCGCGACCCTGCGCCTGCGCGCTGCGATGCTGTTCGAGCTGGCGCCAGCGGGCGACTGCGGCTTCATCGCGGAATACCGACAACGAAAGTATCTTGCCAGGCTCGCCGAGGCTCTCGAAACGTTCGATCGAAATGAAGCCGTCGACCTGTTCGAGCAGCGGACGCAGGCTGGCAGCGAGGTCGAGGTATTCCTGTTTGCGATCGGGTTCAGGCCAGACTTCGAAAATGACCGCGATCATCGCCGGCGTTCCTGCTAGAACGCGAAGCGGCGCATGCCGCCGTCCACCGGGATGACGGTGCCGGTGATGAAGCTTGCGGCGGGGGAGGCCAGGAACACCGCGAGCGCCGCCAGTTCCTCCGGTTCGCCGTAGCGGCCGACGGGGATTTCGCTTTTCTCCTCATGCGCGCGGAATTCTGCGGAATACTTGCGGCGGATCTGTTCGCTCATGATGCGGCCGGGGGCGAGGCAGTTCACGGTGACGCCGTGTTTGCCGACTTCACGCGACAAACCCTTGGACCAGCCGTGCAATGCGGCTTTTGCCGGCGTGGCCGCGAGCAGCGCATCCGGTTCGGATTTTCCCGAGAGGTTGATGACGCGGCCCCACCTGCTGTTGATCATGTCCGGCAGCACGGCGTGGGTGAGCTGCCGCACGCGCACGAAGTTGAGCATCATTACGCTGTTCCATTCTTCCTCGGGCGCATCGATGGGGATCGCCGGCCGGCTGCCGCCGGCGCTGTTGATGAGGATGTCGATAGGGCCGAGCGCTGCGCGTGCGGCATCAGCCAGTCGCTGCGGCGCGCCGTCCTGCATGACGTCGATTTCAACGATGGCCGGTGCAATGCCCCCGGCCGCGGTGATTTCCTGCGCCAGTGCGTCAAGCAGGTTGCGCCGCCGCGCCGCGATGCAGACTTTGACGCCTTCGGCGGCGAGTCCCCTGGCGATCGCGCGGCCGATGCCCTGGCTGGCACCGGTGACGAGTGCGGTTTTGTCTTTCAGTTGCAGGTCCATTGTGCTTATCCTCGGTTCCGAACAATTGCCGATCACTTGTTTCCGGGTTCAGCCTTTCAGCCACGTTCTCCATGCGATCCACAGCTTGCGCAGCGGTGTCAGTGACGTGCGATGGGTCAGCACGCGGCAGCCGTCGGACCGGATTTCCTCGAGCAGCGTGCGGTAGATCGCCGCCATGATGATGCCCGGCAACTGCGCCTTGCGGTCCTGCGCGGGCAGTTTGGTGAACGCCTGGTCGTAGGTGGCGAGTGCGCGATCGACCTGCCGCGCCATCAGCTGCCGGAAGGCGTCGCCGTCACCGCCGCTGCCGTGCACGATCTGCGCGGCATCGAGGCCCGCCGCTGCGAGTTCGTCCAACGGCAGGTAGACGCGGTTGCGGCGCGCATCTTCGCCGACATCGCGGATGATGTTGGTGAGCTGGAAGGCGAGGCCGAGGTCGGCGGCGTAGTCCAGCGTGCGCGGGTCGGTGTAGCCGAATATCCGCGCCGACATCAGGCCGACGATGCCGGCGACGCGGTGGCAATACACTTTCAACGTGTCGAAATCCGGATAACGGTTGTAATCGAGATCCATCGCCATGCCGTCGATGACGGTCAGCAACTGGTCCTGCGTGATGCCGAACGGCCGGACCACGTCGGCCAGCGCCCGGGCGACCGGATGTTGCGGGTTACCGGCATAGAGACGCGCGACCTCGTCGCGCCACCAGGCGAGCTTGGTGCGGGCAACCCCGGGATCGGTGCACTCGTCGACGACATCGTCGACCTCGCGGCAGTAGGCATACAGCGCAGTGATCGCGCGGCGGCGTGCAGCGGGCAGGAACATGAAGCTGTAATAGAAGCTCGAGCCGCTGGCGGCAGCCTTGTCCTGGCAGTATTGATGGGGATCGTTCATTCAGGCTCCCGCCAGTGACCTGGCCAGCATCAGTACCCAGTCGGGCTTGGTCAGCACCGGGCGGCGGCGGAACACGTCGCCGCGCACGGCAGCGATCTTGGTCAGGATGCGATCGCCGCCGGCAATGATCGTGCGCATCTCCAGACCGATGCGGCCCTGGAGCAGATGTCCCAGCGGCTTGCCCGAATGCAGCAGCGCCCGGGTGCGGTCGACCTGGAAAGTCATGAAGCCCGGCCAGGCACCGCCGGCATCACCGTGGGCAATCTGTGCCTCGGTGATCCCATGGCGCTGCATTTCGTCCTGCGGGAAATAGACGCGATGCTTGCGCCAGTCGATCGCCACGTCCTGCCAGAAATTGATCAGTTGCAGGCTCGAGCAGATCGCATGGGAATATTCGAGGTTCCGGGCCGTGGCCGTGCCGTAGAGCACCAGCAGCAGCCGGCCGATGGGATCAGCCGAGCGGCGGCAGTAGTCGAGCAGCTCGGCGTATGTCGCGTAGCGTTTTTTGGTTACATCCTGCGCAAATGCCGACAGCAGATCGTGAAACGCGTCGAGCGGCAGCCGGTGTTCGCGGATGGTAGCGGCGAGTTCACCGAACCAGGGCATGCCCGGTGGTTCGCCGCGCTCGATACGCTGGAGTTCGACGGTGAAATCCGCCAGTCGGGCCAGGCGCACGGCGTCCGGCGCGTCCCCTTCGTCGGCGAAGTCGTCGGCCTCGCGCGCGAAACGGTAAATCAGGGCAACGGGGCGCCGCAGGCGGGGCGGCAGCAGGATGGAGGCGACCGGAAAGTTTTCGTAATGGTCGACAGGCACGGGATCCAAAAGAGTAATGCCGTCAAGGGCTTGGCGTGGGTGCTCGCGCAGATTGCCAGCTCGGGGCCATGTCGCTAAAGCCGCGAGTATATTACAATCAAAGGGTTGCAAAAGGCGCCAGCACAGGCGGCGATGAATCCGGCAGGCAGGGGATGCATGTTGCAGCGCGAAAGTGGCGGAATTGGTAGACGCACCAGATTTAGGTTCTGGCGCCGCGAGGCGTGTGGGTTCGAGTCCCTCCTTTCGCACCAAGCCGCACTGAATACGGAAACTCAACAGGGAATGACTTGATGCAAGCGAATCTGGAAACTCTGGGCAGCCTGGAACGCAAACTCAAAGTTGCGGTGCCGATGGCGGAGATCGAAAGCGAAGTGGAGGCGCGTCTGAAGAAGCTCACGCGCACTGTGAAAATGTCCGGTTTCCGGCCCGGGAAGGTGCCGCTCAAGGTGGTTGCGCAGCAATACGGCCCGCAGGTGCGCCAGGAAGTGCTCGGCGACACGCTGCAGAAAAGTTTCGGTGATGCCGTCAAGGCGCAGAACCTGCGGGTTGCGGGTTACCCGAAGTTCGATGCGGCACCGCCGGTAGATGGCGCCAGCGAATTTCACTACAGCGCGACCTTCGAAATTTATCCGGACGTGGTTGTCGGCGACGTCGGCAAATCCACGGTGACGCGGCCGACGCTCGACGTGGCGGAGGCCGAAGTGGACAAGACGCTGGAAATCATGCGCAAGCAGCGTGTCAGCTACGAGGCGGCGGCGCGCGCCGCGGAGAACGGTGACCGGGTGACCATGGATTACCGCGGCACCATCGATGGTGTCGAGTTTGCCGGCGGCACGGCGCAAGGCCAGAGCATGGTGCTTGGCGAGGGGCGTTTTCTGCCTGACTTCGAGAAGCAGTTGCCGGGCATGAAGGCCGGCGACCAGAAGAGTTTCGAGGTCAAATTCCCCGACGATTATGCGGGCAAGGACGTTGCGGGCAAGACCGCGGTGTTCGCGGTGACGGTGAAGGAGGTGGCTGCGCCGAAGCTGCCACCCGTGGACGGGGAATTCGCGAAAACCCTGGGCGTCGAGGACGGCGATCTGGTGAAGATGCGGGCCGAAATCCGGGGCAACCTCGAGCGCGAGGTCAAGGCGCGGCTGAAGGCGCGGGTCAAGGAGCAGGTGATGGATGCGCTGCTGGCGGTGACCGGCATCGAGGCGCCGAAAGCGCTGATCGACATGGAAGTCGAGCGGCTGCGGGACATGGCACGGCAGGATCTTGCTTCCCGCGGCATACCGGTGCGTGACGACGTGCCGCTGCCGGGTGACCTGTTCGAGAAGCAGGCGCAGCGCCGCGTCAGTCTCGGCCTGATTCTCGCCGAGGTGGTGCGCCAGCACAATCTCAATGCGCGGCCCGAGCAGGTGCGCGCGGCGGTGGAGGAGCAGGCGCAGAGTTACGAGCACCCGCAGGAGGTCGTCAAGTGGTTTTACCAGTCGCCGGAGCGGCTGCGCGACATCGAGTCGATGGTGCTCGAGGAGAACGTGGTGAACTGGGCGCTGGCAACGGCGAAAGTCGAAGACAAGGCCATAACGTTTGATGAATTGATGGGGAATGCCAAATGATGCGTCATACCGAGCCGCAGGGCATGATCGAACCGCAGGGCCTGGGCCTGATCCCGATGGTGATCGAGCAGAGCGGCCGCGGCGAGCGCGCCTATGACATTTACTCGCGGCTGCTGAAAGAACGGGTGGTGTTTCTGGTCGGACCGGTGAACGAAGTCACCGCCAACCTCATTGTTGCGCAGTTGCTGTTCCTGGAATCGGAGAATCCGGACAAGGACATTTCGTTTTACATCAACTCGCCGGGTGGTTCGGTGTCGGCGGGGCTGGCGATCTACGACACCATGCAGTTCATCAAGCCGGACGTATCCACGTTGTGCGTGGGTCAGGCGGCGAGCATGGGCGCATTGCTGCTGGCGGCCGGCGCCAAGGGCAAGCGCTTCTGCCTGCCCAATTCAAGGGTGATGATTCACCAGCCGATGGGGGGATTCCAGGGCCAGGCTTCCGATATCGAGATCCATGCCAAGGAGATCCTCTACCTGAAAGGCCGGCTCAACGAAATCATGGCCAAACATTCAGGCCAGACCATCGACGTCATCGAGCGCGATACCGACAGGGACAACTTCCTTTCCGGCGATCAGGCGGTAAACTACGGTCTGGTGGACAAGGTGCTGTTGACCCGGGCGGATACGGCCGCGGCGGCCCGTTAGCGGCGCAGCAGGCAGGGACGGTCCGGATCAGCAGTAAAACGAACCTCCGGGGTGGAATTTTCACGCCCCCCGGCGGTCACAATGAAACAGTCGACAAAGGGTTGTGCGGATGACGGAAAAAGTGGGCGGTGAAAAGCTGTTGTACTGCTCGTTCTGCGGCAAGAGCCAGCACGAAGTGCGCAAGCTCATCGCGGGACCGTCGGTATTCATCTGTGATGAGTGCATTGAACTGTGCAACGACATCATCCGCGAGGAAACACAGGGTGATCAGTCGGGCAAGGGCGTCAAGTCCGACCTGCCCGTGCCGCACGAGATCCGCGACATCCTTGACCAGTATGTAATCGGTCAGGACACCGCGAAAAAAATCCTGTCGGTCGCGGTCTACAACCATTACAAGCGGCTGCGCAACGTCGCCAAGAACGACGATGTCGAGCTGGCGAAGTCGAATATCCTGCTGGTCGGGCCGACCGGCTCGGGCAAGACGCTGCTCGCGCAGACGCTGGCGCGGCTGCTCAACGTGCCGTTTGTGATGGCCGACGCGACCACGCTGACCGAGGCCGGTTATGTCGGCGAGGACGTCGAGAACATCATCCAGAAGCTGCTGCAGAAGTGCGACTATGACGTCGAGAAGGCGCAGCGCGGCATCGTTTATATCGACGAAATCGACAAGATTTCCCGCAAGTCGGACAATCCCTCGATTACCCGTGACGTGTCGGGCGAGGGGGTGCAGCAGGCGCTGCTGAAGCTGATCGAGGGCACGATCGCCTCGGTGCCGCCGCAGGGCGGGCGCAAGCACCCGAACCAGGAATTCGTGCAGGTCGACACCACCAACATCCTCTTCATCTGTGGCGGCGCGTTCGACGGCCTGGACAAGATCATTCGCGCACGCTCCGAGAAAAGCGGCATCGGTTTCGGTGCCGATGTGCGCAGCAAGGACAGCCGCAAGGACATGGCGGTGGTGCTGCGCGATGTGCAGCCCGAAGACCTGATCAAGTACGGCCTGATCCCGGAATTCGTCGGGCGGCTGCCGGTGGTGGCGACGCTGGCCGAACTGGACGAAGCCGCGCTGATGGAAATCCTGACGCAGCCGAAAAACGCGCTGCTCAAGCAGTTCCAGAAAATGTTCAGCATGGAAGGCGTCGAACTGGAGGTACGCGATGCCGCCCTGCGTGCGATTGCACGCAAGGCGCTTGAACGCAAGACCGGTGCACGCGGCCTGCGTTCGATCCTCGAACATACGCTGCTGAACACCATGTTCGACCTGCCGTCACTGGAAAACGTGATCAAGGTGGCCGTTGATGAAGGCACCATCCTCAGCGACGCGCCGCCGTTGCTGATTTACTCGGACCAGCCGAAAGTTGCCGGATCGACCGTCTGACGAAGGTGCGGGCGAGTCACTGCCCGGTGTCCGGCTCAGGCGGAGCGGCAGCGGTGACGCTGTCACCACGGCGCAAGTGTGCGCGACGCTTGATTTGGTTCGTTATGCCCCAAGCTGCCTCATAGTTGCACTCAATTTGACTCTCTCAGGTGACGCCAATGAATGACCAAATTACCAATGAAATCAGCAAGTTGGAAATGCCCCTGCTCCCGTTGAGGGACGTGGTGGTGTTCCCGCACATGGTCATTCCGCTGTTCGTGGGACGACCGAAGTCGATCAAGGCGCTGGAAACCGCGATGGAAGCGGGGAAAAGCATCGTACTGGTGGCGCAAAAGTCCGCGGCCAAGGACGAACCGGCGCCGGAAGACCTGTACGATGTCGGCAGCATCGCCAACATCCTGCAGATGCTGAAACTGCCCGACGGTACGGTGAAAGTGCTGGTTGAGGGCAGCCAGCGCGCGCGCATCCACAGCATCGAAGACGTCAAGACCCATTTCACGGTGCAGGTCACGCCGATCGTCAGCGATCCGGCCACCGACCATGAGACCGAGGCGATGCGGCGTACGATGATCCAGCAGTTCGATCAGTACGTGAAGCTGAACAAGAAGATTCCGCCGGAAATTCTCACTTCGCTGGCGGGCATCGACGAGGCCGGTCGCCTCGGCGACACCATTGCCGCGCATCTGCCGCTGAAACTCGAGCAGAAGCAGGAAGTGCTGGAGATGATCAGCGTCAAGGAGCGCCTGGAACATCTGCTGAAGGTGGTCGAGGGCGAACTCGACATCCTGCAGGTGGAGAAGCGCATCCGCGGCCGCGTCAAGCGCCAGATGGAGAAAAGCCAGCGCGAGTATTACCTGAATGAGCAGGTGAAGGCGATCCAGAAGGAACTGGGCGAGACGGAAGAGGGTGCGGATATCGACGAGATCGAGAAGCGCATCAAGGCCGCGCGCATGCCCAAGGATGCGCGCAAGAAGGCCGACGCGGAGTTGAAGAAGCTGAAATTGATGTCACCGATGTCGGCGGAGGCGACGGTCGTGCGCAACTACATCGATGCGCTGATCGCATTGCCGTGGCGGAAAAAAAGCAAGATCAGCACCGATCTCAAAGTCGCGGAAAAAGTCCTCGATGAGGACCACTACGGCCTGGAGAAGGTCAAGGAACGCATCGTCGAATACCTGGCCGTGCAGCAGCGTGTCGACAAGATGAAGGCGCCCATCCTGTGCCTGGTCGGTGCGCCCGGCGTCGGCAAGACCTCGCTCGGACAGTCGATCGCGCGGGCGACCAACCGCAAGTTCATCCGCATGTCGCTCGGCGGTGTGCGCGACGAGGCGGAAATCCGCGGTCATCGCCGGACTTACATCGGCTCCATGCCCGGCAAGATTCTCCAGAACATGGCCAAGGTCGGTGTGCGTAACCCGTTGTTTTTGCTGGATGAAGTGGACAAGATGGGGATGGATTTCCGGGGTGACCCGGCTTCGGCATTGCTCGAAGTGCTCGATCCCGAGCAGAACCACACCTTCGTCGATCACTACGTCGAGGTCGAATACGACCTGTCCGACGTGATGTTCGTCGCCACGGCCAACACGCTGAACATACCGGCGGCGCTGCTCGACCGGATGGAAGTAATACGCCTGTCGGGCTATACCGAAGACGAGAAGATCCATATCGCCGAGCATCACCTGCTGAAGAAAACCATGCAGAACCACGGCCTGAAGCCGGAGGAACTGGTGGTCTCCGAAAGCGCGCTGCGCGAATTGGTGCGTTATTACACCCGGGAAGCGGGCGTGCGCAGCCTGGAGCGCGAGATTTCGAAGATTTGCCGCAAGGTGGTGAAGGAACTGGTCAGCGGAGGTAAGGACCGCAAGGTCGTTGTCAGTGCGCGCAACCTCGAGAAATATCTGGGCGTGCGGCGCTACTCGTTCGGCATCGCCGAGAAGAAGAACCAGGTGGGCCAGGTCAACGGACTGGCCTGGACCGAAGTCGGGGGCGAGCTGCTGTCGATCGAGGCCGCAACCATGCCCGGGAAAGGCAAGATGACCACCACGGGGAAACTCGGCGAGGTCATGCAGGAGTCGGTGCAGGCGGCCCTGTCGGTCGTGCGCAGCCGCTCACGGCGGCTCGGCATACACCCGGACTTCTACCAGAAGAACGACATTCACATCCATTTGCCGGAAGGCGCGACGCCGAAGGATGGTCCCAGCGCGGGCATCGGTATCTGCTCGGCGATGGTGTCCGTGCTGACCGGTATTCCGGTGCGGGCGGATGTGGCGATGACCGGCGAGATTACGCTGCGCGGCGAAGTGCTGCCGATCGGCGGGTTGAAGGAAAAACTGCTGGCGGCGCATCGTGGCGGCATCAAAACGGTGCTGATCCCCGAGGAAAACGTCAAGGACCTGAAGGAAATTCCGGACAACGTCAAGAACCGCCTCGACATCCACCCGGTCAAGTGGATCGACCAGGTGCTTGAACTGGCGCTGGAAAGAAATCCGCAGCCGCTGGTCGACGACGAGAACGTGCCGGTACCGCCGACAGGGGATGCCCCGGCCCCGGCGGCAATCAAGCACTGAGCGGCGAACTGCTGGAAATCCGGGCCGGGTTAGGCTAGAATCCGGCCCTTTGTGCAGCAGGGTGTCTTGTTGGTCGAGATGCGGGGTGCTTAGCTCAGCTGGTAGAGCGTCGCCCTTACAAGGCGAATGTCGGCGGTTCGATCCCGTCAGCACCCACCAAGCAGGCAAAGTGCGAAATGCAGAGTGCGGAACCGAATACCATGCAGGGTTTTCACGCATCATGCCGCATTCAGCAGTGGAATTACTGGAGTGGTAGTTCAGTTGGTTAGAATACCGGCCTGTCACGCCGGGGGTCGCGGGTTCGAGTCCCGTCCACTCCGCCAGCTATAGTAAAAAAGGCGAACCCGGTTCGCCTTTTTTATTGTGAGCGCCGGTTGCGGCGCCGTTGTCCGGTAATTTGCCCTGGAGAGAGCCATGTACGATTTGGTCTACAAGAACAAGCGACTGATGCAGGTCATACTTGCACTGATCGTTCTGCCGTTCGCTTTTTTCGGCATCGATTCCTATTTTCGGGGCGGCAGCAGCGGTGAGAGCGTGGCAACCGTCGGTGACTACCGGATTTCGCAGAACGAGTTCACCCAGGCGCTGCGCGAGCGGCAGGACATGCTGCGGCGCGTGTCGGACGGCCGCGTCGATGCGGCGATGCTCGACAGTTCGGAACTCCGTTTCTCGGTGGTTGAAAATCTGATCCAGCAGCATTTGCTCGTCGGGCGGGCGGCACGGGCCGGGCTGACCGTCACCGACCGTCAGGTCCAGGAAGTGGTCGGCAATGTTGACGCCTTCAAGGAGGACGGCAAGTTCTCCTACGCGCGTTATGAGGAACTGCTGAAATTGCAGGGCATGACGCCGCTGATCTTCGAACAGCGCATGCGGCAGGATATGCTGGTCGACCACGTCACCCATCCCTATACCAGTGCGGCCTTCGTGTCGCGCGCCGAAGCGGCGTATTTGCTGCGCATCTCCGAGCAGCAGCGGGAAGTCAGTCATTTCACGCTGAGTGCAGAGCAGTTTCTGCCGCAGGTCAAGCTCGATGACGATGCCGCGAAGAAATACTACGCCGGCCACCAGGACGAGTTCCGGCTGGCGGAGCAGGTGCGTATCGAATATGTAACGCTGAGCGCCGATGCGCTGCTCGCGCAGATGCAGCCTTCGGCCGCCGAAGTGCGCAAGGCGTACGACGAGAACATCAGCCGTTTCGAGGTCAAGGAGTCACGCCAGGCCAGCCATATCCTGATTGCCGCGGATGCAGCCGGCGGCGCTGACGCCAAAAATAAGGCGAAGGCCAAGGCCGACGAGCTCTATGCCCAGCTGAAAAAGAATCCGGAGAGTTTTGCTGCGCTGGCGAAACAACACTCGCAGGATCCGGGGTCGGCAGCCAATGGCGGCGACCTGGGGTTCTTCGGGCGCGGCACGATGGTGAAGGCCTTCGACGACGCGGTATTTTCGATGAAGGCCGGCGAAATCTCGCCGCCCGTTGCCAGCGAGTTCGGATATCACATCATCAGGCTCGCTGCGGTGCGCGGCGCCAAGGGCAAGACTTTCGAGGAAGCCCGTCCGGAAATCGAGGCGGATCTGAAAAAACAGCTCGCAGGGCGCAAATTTGCCGAGTTGGCGGAGGCCTTCAGCAATACGCTGTTCGAACAGTCGGACAGCCTGAAGCCTGCCGCTGACCTGGTTCAGGCCGCGCCCCAGAAAAGCGGCTGGATCACGCGCACCGGGGCCGACAGCGCACTGCTTGGCAATCCGAAGCTGCTGCAGGCGGTGTTTTCCGATGATGTGCTGAAAAACAAGCGCAACAGCGAGGCCATCGAGGTCTCCCCCGGCGTGCTGGTGGGGGCACGGGTTGCCGAGCACAAGCCGGCCACGATTCAGCCGTTTGAACAGGTCAGCGGTGCGCTGACGAAAAAATTGACGCTGCAGCAGGCACGCCAGCTGGCGGCGCAGGAGGGCCGTGCCCGGCTCGAAGCGCTGAAACAGGGCAAGGATACCCCGGTGAGCTGGAGTGCGCCTCTGCTGGCGAGCCGCGGTGATCCCAAAGGCATCCCGGGAGAGGTGTTGCGGCAGGCCTTCAAGGCCGACGTCAGCACGGTACCGGTGTACTCGGGCACGGAAGTGCCCGGCGGCTACGCGCTGGTGCGCGTGACCAAGGTTCAGGAACTGGCGGATGGTGCGAAGGAGAAGCAGAATGCGATCGCGCAAACCCTGCGTCAGGTAGCGGGTCAGGCGGAACTGGCTGCTTATCTCGCAAGCCTGAAACAGAAAACCGAAGTCAAAATCCGCCAGGACGTGGTCGAGCGCAAGTGATTGCGCGGCGGTTGCCGCTGTGGCACTGCGCGCCGGTCAGTCCTGCATGCCGCCGACCGTGGTGTTGAAGCCGCTGTCGACATAGGTGATCTCGCCGGTGATGCCGGCGGCGAGCTCGGAGAGCAGGAATGCCGCGGTATTGCCGACATCCTCGATGGTCACATTGCGCCGCAACGGCGCGTGCTCCTCGACAAATTTGAGGATTTTCCCGAAGTCGCCGATGCCGGCCGCGGCCAGCGTCTTGATCGGGCCTGCTGAAATGCCGTTGACGCGGATGCCCTGCGGGCCGAGGTTGGTGGCGAGATAACGTACGCAGGCTTCGAGGCTCGCCTTGGCGAGTCCCATCACGTTGTAATGCGGTACCGTGCGCTGGGCGCCCAGGTAGGTCAGCGTGAGCATTGCGCCGTGCCGGCCGGCCATCAGCGGCGCGGCGCCCTTGGCGAGGGCGGCGAAGCTGTAGCTGCTGATGTCGTGTGCGGTGTTGAAGGCTTCGCGCGTCAGTCCGTCGAGGAACTCGCCTTTCAGGGCTTCGCGGGGCGCAAAGGCGATGGAATGCACCAGGCCGTCGAGTCCGCCCCATTCTTCCTGCAGCTCGGCATACAGCGCGACAATCTGCTCGTCGCGCGCGACATCGCAGGGCAGCACCGGCACGTTGCCGAATTCCGCGGTGAGCTTGAGCACGCGATCCTTGATGTCTTCGCCCTGATAGGTGAAGGCGAGTTGCGCACCCTCGCGGCTTGCCGCCTTGGCGATGCCATAGGCGATCGACCGGTTCGACAGCAGGCCGGTGATCAGGATTTTCTTGTCTTGCAGGAATGCCATGGTGTTCCCTTGGAAGATGACGGATCAGTTGCCGGCCGATTATAACCAGAAGAAGCGCGCACCCAATATCGGCTACACTTGTTCGCGATGTTCCTGATCCGCTACGGCCTGACGCTGTTATTTTTCGCGCTTACCGCGGGTTGCGGCGGGTCGCCGTGGAATGACCCATATCCCGCCGCCGACTCGGGGTCGAATGTTCTCTATACCTCGTTTGCCGAACGGCCCAAACACCTCGATCCGGTGCAGTCCTATGCCGAGAACGAGTTTGCGTTCATCGCCAATATCTATCAGCCGCCGCTGCAGTATCACTACCTGAAGCGCCCCTACGAGCTGATACCTTTCGGCGCCGAGGCCGTGCCGAAGCCGGTTTACCATGATGCCGCCGGCAGACCGTTGCCCGACAGTGCGCCGGCTGGACGCGTGGCCTACAGCGAGTATGTGATCCGCGTGAAGCGCGGTCTGCGCTACCAGCCGCATCCGGCGCTGGCGGTGGATGTATCGGGCAAGCCGCGCTACCACGCGCTGACCGCGGCTGACCTGCGCGGCATCGATACACTGGCGGATTTCAGGCATCGCGGCACCCGCGAAGTCGAGGCCGCAGACTACGTGCACCAGATCAAGCGCCTGGCCCATCCGCGGCTGCATTCGCCGATCCTGCAGCTGATGACCGGTTATATCGTCGGGTTGCAGACCCTTGCGGACGCGCTGACCAAGGAGGCCGCTGCATTGCCCAACGCGACCGCCATCGACCTGACCCGGCACACCCTGGAGGGCGCGCGGGTCATAGACCGCCATACCTACGCGCTACGCGTGCGCGGCAAGTATCCGCAGTTCGCCTACTGGCTGGCAATGCCGTTTTTTGCGCCGGTGCCGCCGGAGGCCGACCGCTTCTATGACCAGTCCGGCATGGCGGAGAAGAACATTTCCCTCGACTGGTACCCGCTGGGCAGCGGGCCGTACATGCTGACCGTCAACAATCCCAACCGGCAGATGGTCCTGGAACGCAACCCCTATTTTCAGGGGGAAACCTACCCGGCCGAGGGTGAGCCGGGGGATCGGGAGAACGGACTGCTGGCTGATGCGGGCAAACCGCTGCCGTTCATCGACCGCGTGGTGTTCAGCCTGGAGAAGGAACAGATCCCGTACTGGAACAAGTTCCTGCAGGGGTATTACGACGCCTCGGGCATCGCCTCGGACACCTTCGATCAGGCAGTGCAGTCCTCGGGGCAGGGCGATGTCACGCTGTCGCCGGAGATGGCGCAGCGCGGCATCCGTTTGCAGACCTCGCTGGCGACCAGCGTGTTCTATCTCGGGTTCAACATGCTCGACCCGGTGGTGGGCGGTGTTGAGGAACGAACGCGCAAGCTGCGGCTGGCGATTTCGATTGCGGTCGACCAGGAGGAGTTCATCTCGATATTCCGCAACGGCCGCGGCGTGCCGGCGCACGGACCGATTCCGCCCGGCATTTTCGGTTATCGCGATGCAGACGCTTCCGGCATCAATCCGCAGGTCTACGAGTGGCGCAACGGCGGGCCGCAGCGCAAAAGCCTGGCGCATGCAAAAAGACTGCTGGCCGAGGCGGGTTACCCGAACGGCCGCCACGCCACGACGGGGCAGCCGCTGCTGCTGCATCTGGACACCACCTCCAGCGGTGCCGACAGCAAGGCACGTCTCGACTGGTACATCCGCCAGTTCGCGAAAATCGGCATCCAGCTGGTGATCCGTGCCACCGATTTTAACCGGCTGCAGGACAAGCTGCGGCGCGGTACGGCGCAGCTGTTTTTTCTCGGCTGGAACGCCGATTATCCGGATCCGGAGAACTTCCTGTTCCTGCTGCATGGCCCGCAGGCGCGTGCCAGGACCCAGGGCGAGAACGCGGCGAATTACGTCAATGCCGAGTTCGACGCGCTGTTCGACCGCATGAAGCACATGGCGAACGGTGCCGAACGCCAGGCGATCATCAACCGCATGGTCGACTTGCTGCGCCATGACGCGCCCTGGGTGTGGAGCTTTTTCCCGAAGGACTACACGCTGCATCACGGCTGGGTGTTCAACCGCAAGCCCAACCAGATCGCCAACAACGGGCTCAAGTACCAGCGCCTCGATCCGGCATTGCGCATGCAGCAGCGCCGCGCCTGGAATCCACCGGTGGTGTGGCCGCTGGCGGTGATCGTCGGCGCGCTGGTGCTCAGCGTGCTGCCGGCCATCGTGGCGTATCGCCGCCGCGAGCGGCGCACAGCGACGGCGGGGCGCGCGTGACGGCCTACATCATCCGCCGCCTGGTGTACGGCGTATTCGTGCTGGCGGGCGTCAACGTGCTGACGTTCGCGCTGTTTTTCTTCGTCAACTCGCCGGAGGACATGGCGCGCGCCCAGCTCGGCGCAAAGCGGGTCACGCCGGCGGCCGTGGAGAAATGGAAACGCGAGCGGGGATATGATAAACCAGTGTTTTTAAACGATAAAATGCCTGGTTCCCGCAAGCTCACCGAGACCGTGTTTTTCGACAAGTCGGTCCGGCTGTTTGCGTTCGAGTTCGGCGCTTCGGACCAGGGGCGCAATATCGGCTACGACATCAGCACCCGCATGTGGCCCAGCCTCGCCGTCCAGGTGCCGGCATTCGTCATCGGCCTGGCGGTATACATCACGTTTGCGCTGCTGATGGCATTCTTCCGCGCGACCTACGTCGATTTCTGGGGCGTCGTGCTGTGTGTGCTGATGATGTCGATCTCGACGCTGTTCTACATCATCGGCGGCCAGTTTGTGTTCGGCAAGCTGTGGAACCTGGTGCCGATCTCCGGCTATGACGCGGGGTTCGATGCGCTGAAGTTTCTCGTGCTGCCGGTGCTGATCGGCGTCATCGGCGGCATCGGCAGCAGTTCGCGCTGGTATCGCACGATATTTCTGGAGGAGATCAGCAAGGATTATGTGCGCACCGCGCGTGCCAAGGGGCTGTCGGAGTCGCGAGTGCTGTTCCGCCATGTGCTTGCCAACGCCATGATCCCGATCCTGACCGGCGTGGTCGTTGTGATACCGCTGCTGTTCATGGGGGCGTTGATCACCGAATCATTCTTCGGCATACCGGGCCTTGGCAGCTACACCATAGACGCCATCGGCCAGCAGGATTTTGCGATCGTGCGGGCGATGGTGTTTCTCGGCTCCGTGCTCTACATCATCGGCCTGATCCTGACCGATATTTCCTACACGCTGGTCGATCCGCGGGTGCGCTTCTCGTGATGATGCATCTCGTCCTCCCTTTCCGGTTCGAATGGTTGTGGAGCGATGCGCTGGTGTGGCTGCTTGTGGCAAGTGTCATCGGCTTTGCGATTTACACGAACGCGCGTCCGCATCTGCGTGCGCCCTGGGCGCGTGTCAGCCGCAGCGCAAGCGGCCTGGCGGCCGCGACTGTGCTTGCGCTGTTCGTGATCGTCGGATTGCTGGATTCGGTGCATTACCGGGAGGCGTTGCCGTCACAGGACGGCAAGGCCGCCTATGCCACGGAGCTGCGCAGCGTGCTCGACCGCCTGCTGCAGCCATTGCGGGCCTCCCGCGAAAAAACCTACTCGGCGCCGCTGGCGACCCATCTGTATGCCAAGGAAACGGTGCAGCTGCCTGACGGCGGCGAGGTGCGCGTATTTCCGCGGCTGCGCCACGGCGGTGCCCACCTCGTCGATCCACAGCAGGACTGGGCCCGGGATGTTGCAGTGAAGGCATTTCGCGGACTGGCGATCGCGCTGCTCGTGTGGTTTGTCGCGGCGATCGGTGTCTGCGCGGCAGAGTCGCGGCGTGCGACGGCCGGCATCGAATCCGTGTGGCGCGATGTCTGGGCGGGGCGCACAGCGGTGCCGTGGCGCGCCGTGCTGGCTGCTCTGGGTTTGCTGTGCGTGCTGATCGGGCCGGTGACCGCGCTGGCGCCGCATTATCATGTGCTGGGCACCGACAAGGTTGGCCAGGACGTGCTCTACCAGGCGCTGAAAAGCATACGTACCGGACTGGTGATCGGCACGCTGGCAACGCTGGTCATGCTGCCGTTTGCGCTGGTGCTCGGCGTGATGGCCGGCTATTTCAAGGGGCGGATCGACGATCTGATCCAGTACCTGTACACGACGCTGTCGTCGATTCCCGGCGTGCTGCTGATCGCAGCCGCGGTGCTGATGATGCAGGTCTATATCGAGAACCACCCGGAGCTTTTCCCGAGCACCGAGATCCGTGCCGATGTGCGGTTGATCGCGCTGTGCGTGATACTCGGCGTCACCAGCTGGACGGGGCTGTGCCGGCTGCTGCGCGGAGAGGCGCTGAAACTGCGCGAGATGGAATACATCCAGGCGGCACACGCCTTCGGCGTGTCGCACTGGCGCATCATGATGCGCCACATCGTCCCCAACGTGATGCATATCGTGATGATTGCGCTGGTCATGGATTTCAGCGGACTGGTGCTCGCCGAGGCCGTGCTGTCCTATGTCGGCGTCGGTGTCGATCCGTCGATGATCAGCTTCGGCACGATGATCAACAGTGCGCGGCTGGAAATGGCGCGCGAACCGATGGTGTGGTGGTCGCTGGCCGCGGCGTTCGTGTTCATGCTGACGCTGGTGCTGGCCGCCAACCTGTTTGCCGATGCCGTGCGTGATGCCTTCGATCCGCGGCTGATCATGGCGGGGCGGCACTCATGACCGCGCCGCTGCTGCGTGTCAGCGGGTTGACCGCGCGGATCCACGGTGGCGTAGCGCCTGTACTGCCGGTCGACGGCGTATCATTTGACATCGCCGCCGGGCAGACCTTCGCGCTGGTCGGTGAATCGGGCTGCGGCAAATCGATGACTGCACTGTCGATCATGCGGCTGCTGCCCGAGGCGGGCGAAATTGCCGGCGGTGTTGTCGAATTGGACGGCGAGAACCTGCTGGCGCTGTCGGAGGCGCGCATGCGCGAGGTGCGCGGCCGGCGCGTGGCCATGATTTTCCAGGAGCCTGGACTGTCACTGAATCCGGTGATGACGGTCGGTGCGCAGATTGCCGAAGCCGTGCGCCGCCATACCGGGCTCGCCGGCGCAGCGGTCGATGCCCGCGTGCTGCAACTGCTGGAAGCGGTGCACATGCCGGATGCGCGGCGGCGCATGGCCGAGTATCCATTCCAGATGTCCGGCGGCATGAAACAGCGGGTAATGATTGCCATTGCGCTCGCCTGCGATCCTGCACTGCTGATTGCCGACGAGCCGACTACCGCGCTGGATGTCACGGTGCAGGCACAGGTGCTGGAGCTGCTGCGCGAACTGCAGCGCTCCCGCGGCATGGCGATGCTGCTGATCACGCATGACCTCGGGGTTGTCGCGCAGATGGCACAGCAGGTTGCCGTGATGTATGCCGGGGAGATCATCGAGTCGGCGCCGGTCGAGGCATTTTTTGCCGGGCCGGCACATCCGTATTCGCGCAAACTGTTCGAGTCGCTGCCAGACCGCGTCGGTCGCGGCCACGCGCTGGCAGCAATCCGTGGCACGGTGCCGGCGCTGACCCGGCCGTTCAAGGGTTGCCGCTTCGCCGAACGTTGCGACCGCGCGCTGGCACATTGCCCGGATACCATTCCGGATTGGGGCGTGGTGCGCGACGGACACCGCGCCAAATGCCACCTCTATGCCGACGGCGCAGCGGGCAGCGCGCACAGCGCTGCATGCGCAGCGGGACCGCAAGATGCAGTTGCGCCATCACTGCACACTGATCATCCGGCACTGCTGGAGGTCGCAGACCTGAAGATCCATTTCCCCATTCACCGGGGCCTGTTGCGGCGGGTGGCGGGCCAGGTGAGGGCGGTGGATGGCGTGTCCTTCGGAATTGCCGCAGGCCGCACACTGGGTCTGGTGGGGGAATCCGGTTGTGGCAAGACGACCGTCGGCAAGGGGTTGCTGCGGCTGGTGCAACCGACGGGGGGGCGCGTGCTGTTCGACGGCGCTGATCTGCTGACGCTGGATCGCAGCGCGTTGCGCCGCCGGCGCCGCCACGCGCAGATCATTTTCCAGGATCCTTATGCATCGCTGAACCCGCGGGTGCGCATCGGCGATGCGCTGGAGGAGGGCATGCTGGCGCTGGGTGTTGGCGACAGCGCGGCGAGGCGTCAGGCACAGATAGCGGCGCTGCTCGGCGAAGTCGGCCTGTCTCCCGAGGTCAGGGACCGCTACCCCCACGAGTTTTCCGGCGGGCAGCGCCAGCGGATTGCGATTGCCCGTGCCCTGTCGGTGGAGCCGCAGCTGATCATTTGCGATGAGCCGACCAGTGCGCTCGACGTTTCAGTGCAGGCCCAGATACTCAATCTGCTGCAGCGCCTGCAGCGGGACAAGGGACTGGCCTATCTGTTCATCAGTCACAACATGTCGGTGATTGAATACATGGCGGACGAGGTCGCAGTGATGTATCTGGGGCGCATCGTCGAACGGGGCACGGTGGATGAAGTGTTGCGGACGCCGAAACATCCATACACCCGGGCCCTGCTGTCGGCAGTCCCCGTTGCGGATCCAAGTGCTGCGCGTCCGGTGATTCAGCTCGCCGGCGATTTGCCGTCACCGGTCCACCCGCCGCACGGCTGCCATTTTCATCCGCGGTGCGGCGCGGCGCTACCGCAGTGCAGATTGGAATTTCCGGACGAACAGGCATTCAGCGCGTCGCATGCCGCGCGCTGCCATCTTTACCGGTGAGTGCTTAACGGGATGACTGCGTCGCGACGAGCGTTGATACCGGTTTGCCGTTCCGTGTCGCGGTCCTGACCGGTGCCTTGGCGGTTTTCGCGGGCTTGCGTTTGGCGACGGCCTGCTTCACCGCGGGTTTGCTACCGGCCTTGATGTTGCGCTTGGCATTCTTGCTGCGTGCGGCCTTATAGGCCTTGGGCAGCGATACCGGTGCTGCCGGCAGGTCGGGCAGGTTGGGCTCGACACCGGCCTTGACCGGTACCAGCAGGGGCTGGCCGACGCGGAAATTGTTATTGCTGCCGATGTTGTTGACCTGTTTCAGCTGGGTCACGCTCATGCCGTATTTTGCGGCGATTTTTTCCGGTTTTTCCCCGTGCTTGACGGTATGGGCCTGCCACGACACCAGCGGCTGGTCGTGATTCGCAAGATTGCTCTGGAACACGGCGACCTTGTCGCGCGGCAGTACGATTGTTTCGGCGTAAGCCTTGATGACCTGCTTATTGTGCGCGGGGTTCAGGAACTTGAATTCATCCAGCGGCATTTCCGCGAATTTCGCGGCGAGCTTGACGTCGATATGCTGCTTGACGGTGACAATCTCGAAATACGGTGTGTTCGGCACGCTGGCGAGCTGGATGCCGAACCGTGCAGGGTCGGCAATGACGTTCTTTACCGCCATCAGCTTGGGCAGGTAGTTCCGCGTCTCGGCCGGCATGGTCAGGCTTGCGTAATCGGTGGGCAGGCCCTTCGCCTGATTGCGCGCCACCGCGCGGGCGACGGCGCCTTCCCCCCAGTTGTAGGATGCGAGTGCCAGTTCCCAGTCGCCGAACTGGGCATACAGTTTTTCGAGGTAGTCCAGTGCGGCGCTGGTCGCGGCGATGACATCGCGCCGCCCGTCGTACCACCAGTTCTGGCGCAGCCCGTAGAGCTGGCCGGTGGCGGGAATGAACTGCCACAGTCCCGAGGCATGGGCCTTGGAGTAGGCCTGCGGATTGTAGGCGGACTCGATCATCGGCAGCAGCGCGATCTCGGCCGGCATCTTGCGGCGTTCGATTTCCTCAACGATATGGAACAGGTAATGGCTGCTGCGTTCGACCATGCGCGCAAAATATTCCGGTTTTGCGGTATACCGGACCTCCCAGTCCCGTACCAGATCGGTGTCCATTGACTGCATCGTGAAGCCGGCGCGGATACGCTCCCACAGGTCGGTGGGCGGCGCCTTGACCGCGGGCTCGGCGGGAGCGGAGGGGGCAGGCGCTGCTTCGGCAATCTGCGGTGCTGCCGGCGGCGGTGCCACGGTTGCCGTGGCCGCCGGCACTGCCGTTGTTGCAGCGCCGGCCAGTTCGCCGGTCGGCAGTTGCGCGCACCCGGCCGCGAGCAGGATGACGAGCAGAGGCAGGCAGTGGCGAGCGATCAGGGGCATGCGGACATCCGTGGTCGGATTGGTGAGCGTTGGCGGATGGTAGCTGCGACCCGGCTCAAAGTCAACCCGATTAGTGCTTAATAATCATGATGTTATCGAGCCAATCGAAAGTGAGGCATGAAATCGTCCCCGGCACCGCTCGGAAATTGTCAAAAGTTGTTTTTCCAGTGACGGATTTCGGCCAGCACGCTGACCGGATCCGAGAGCTTTTTCGCAGCCCGCGCGCTGGCACTGTGGACGATGGCCGGCTCGGTCACGCGCAGGAAGGGGTTGGTGGCTTTTTCCTGGCCGATGGTCGATGGCAGCGTCGGCTGGTCGCGCGCGCGCAATAACTGCACCGCGGTCTCGAGTTCGGCCAGCCGGAGGTTGTCCGGCTCGGCAGCCCTGGCGAACCTGATGTTGGCCAGGGTGTATTCATGGCCGCAATAGACGCGGGTTGCATCGGCCAGGCGGGACAGCCGGATCAGCGAGTCGTACATCTGGCGCGGCGTGCCTTCAAACAGCCGGCCGCAGCCGGCCGCAAACAGGGTGTCGCCACAGAACAGCATGCCGTCGCCGTGAAAAGCGATGTGCGACCGGGTGTGCCCGGGAATCTCCAGCGTTTCCATTTCGATGTTGAAGTGCGGCAGTACGAAGTGCTGGCCGTCGGCGAGGCGCACGGTGACCTCGGGAATGCGCTCGTCGCGCGGTCCGTAAACAGGAACTGCCGCGTGGGTGAGCAATGCGGCGTTGCCGCCGACATGATCCGCATGATGGTGAGTGTTGAGTATGGCAACCAGTTTCAGCTTTTCGCGCGCCAGGTAATCGAGCACGGGCTGCGCATCGCCGGGATCGACGACAACAGCATGGCCTGCGTCGCGGATGGTCCAGATGTAATTGTCGGCAAACGCGCGCAGCGGCACGACTTCGTAAGACGCCATATCGAACTCCGGTTCTGATCAGCGACCGATTATGATTTAAACTCGCGGCATGTCAATTGCAGCAGGCGGCCTTTCCGCGACGCAGTGGCTGGCGAGTCCGCCCGGCCAGTATCTGTTCGCGCGGGAACAGGCGTATTTCGATGGCGCCGTTGCCGATATCTTCGGCTATCACGCGCTGCAGCTCGGCCTTGAGCAGATCGATCTGCTGCGCGCGAGCCGGATACCATTGCGGGTATGCGTGGGGCCGCAGGGCGCAGTCGGACTGCGCGCGGATTTCCGCGACCTGCCGATTGAATCGAACAGCGTTGACCTGATGGTGCTGCCGCACACGCTGGAATTTACCGAACACCCGCACCAGGTGATGCGGGAAGTTGCGCGCGTGCTGCGTGCCGAAGGGCATGTGGTCATTTCGGGATTCAATCCGGTGAGCCTGTGGGGCCTGCGCCGCAGCGTCAGTGCGCGCCGGGATTTCCCCTGGAGCGGCCGCTTCATCCATTTGCCGCGGGTCAAGGACTGGTTTGCGCTGGTCGGCCTCGAGATCGTTGCCGGATCGATGACCTGTTATGCGCCGCCGTGTACGGAACAGAAATGGCTGGATCGCTTCTGTTTCATGGAAAAAGCCGGCGATCGCTGGTGGCCGATCGCCGGCGGCGTGTTTTTCCTGCAGGCGATCAAGCGAGTCCGCGGTATCCGCCTGATCATGCCGAAGTGGAGCGATCGGGTCGCACCGCGAAAGAACCTGTCTCCGGTGCCGGAGCGGGTGCGGGATGACGATGCTGCGGCGGCGAGGACACGCATACAATGAATCGCGGGATCAAAAGCGACGTCGTCGACATTTATACCGACGGTGCCTGCAAGGGCAATCCGGGGGTCGGCGGTTGGGGGGTGCTTCTCAGCAGCGACGGCAAAACCCGGGAATTGTTCGGTGGCGAGCCCCATACCACCAACAACCGCATGGAGCTGACGGCGGTTATCCGCGCGCTGGAGGCACTCAAGCGCCGCTGCCGTGTGCGTCTGCATACGGATTCGAAGTACGTGCAACAGGGCATTTCGGAATGGATCCACGCGTGGAAAAAGCGCGGCTGGAAAACCGCTGACCGGAAGCCGGTGAAAAACGACGACCTGTGGCGCCAGCTCGATGAACTTGCCGCGCGGCATGATATCGAGTGGCTGTGGGTCAAGGGCCATTCCGGCCACGACGGCAATGAACGTGCCGATGTGCTCGCCAACATGGGGGCGGACAGCGTCAAACCGGCGCGGGGCGCCTGATGCCGCCGCGGCAGATCATTCTCGATACCGAAACCACCGGCCTTGATCCGAAGCTGGGGCACCGCATCATCGAGGTGGCCGGTGTGGAACTGGTCAACCGGCGGCTCACCGGTCGGCATTTCCACCGCTACGTCAATCCGGGTCGCGACAGCGACGAGGGTGCCCTGCAGGTGCATGGCCTGACCACCGAATTTCTCGGCGACAAGCCGAAATTCCATGAAATCGTCGATGAATTCATCGATTATGTCTCCGGTGCCGAACTGATCATCCACAACGCCCCGTTTGACATCGGATTTCTCGATGCGGAACTGGCGCTGGCGCGCAGGAAGCGCTTCAAGGCCTATTGCCCGGTCATCATCGATACCCTGCGCATGGCCAAGGATCTGCACCCGGGGAAACGCAACGGCCTCGACGCGCTGTGCGAGCGTTACCAGATCGACAATTCCGCGCGCACGCTGCATGGCGCATTGCTGGACGCCGAACTGCTGGCCGAGGTCTATCTGGCGATGACCCGCGGGCAGGAAAGCCTGATCATCGAAGCCGAAACCGTACGCTCGGAAGTCCGGGTAGCCGGGTTCGATCGCGGTGACCTGAAGTTGGCGGTATTGCGCGCCGATCCCGTGGAGATCGCGGCGCACGAGGCGCAACTCGCCGATATCGACAAGGCGAGCGGTGGCGCGCTGTGGCGCCGCGCGGATTCCTGAGAAATACGGATCAGGCTGCGGTCAGCGCAAGCAGTTGCCGGAACGATTCTTCGAACTGCTTGAGACCTTCCGCCTGCAGTTCCTGACCGATGGCATCCATGTCGATGTCCAAGCGCTGCAGCGCTGCGAACTGTTCGCGCGCGGCGTCGATGCCGGCTTCCAGGGTTGCTTCGGCGCGGCCGTTCTCGCGAAAGGCTGCGAGCGTCGCATCGGGCACGGTGTTGATGGTCTGCGGTCCGATCAGCGATTCGACGTACAGCACATCGCTGTAAGCCGGATTCTTGGTGCCGGTGCTGGCCCACAGCATGGCCTGCGCCCGTGCGCCGCGTTTGGCCAGTGCGCCGAAGGCGGTATCCGAAAAGGTGGTCAGGTAATCCTGGTAAGCCAGTTTGGCGAGCGCAACCGCGGACCGGCCGCGCAGCGCGAGCGCGTCGCCACCGGCGGCTTCCAGGCGTTTGTCCACCAGGGTATCGACGCGGCTCAGAAACAGGCTCGCGACCGATTTGACCTTGCGCGCGTCGCCGCCGGCGTCGATATGCCGGGTGATGCCGCGCAGGTAGGCCTGTGCCACCTCGCGCACATGGCGCAACGAAAACATCAGTGTCACATTGACCGAACAACCCTGCGCCACCAGTTCCTCGATGGCGGTCAGGCCGGCTGCGGTTGCGGGTACCTTGATCAGCAGATTGCCGCGCGCCACCGTGCCTTTCAGGCGCAGGCCGGCAGCCACCGTGGCCGTGGCGTCGTGTGCCAACGCCGGAGAAACTTCAAGGCTGACATAACCGTCGTCGCCGGCAGTCGCCTTGAATACCGGCTGCAGCAGGTCGCAGGCCGCCTGGATGTCGGCGATCGCCAGCGTCTCGTAGCGCTGTTCTGCAGACAGCGTCGGGTCGTTTTTCAGGCGCTGCAGTTCGTCCTGGTAGTGCGGGCTGTCACTGATGGCCTTGAAAAAAATGGTCGGATTCGAGGTGACGCCGGCAATGCGGTCGTCAGTCACGAGTTTTTTCAACGTCCCGTCATGCAGCAGCGTGCGCGACAGGTTGTCGAGCCAGATGCGCTGGCCGAGGGCGTGCAGACGAAGCAGGGGATTCATCATTGATGGAAGATTTCAGTATTTTTCGCAGTACCTCAACGGCCCTGCGGATGCAGTCGCGCCAGTTCCGCGGCGACCGTGACGATCAGCCGGCGTGAAATGCTGACGCTGGGCGGCAGCCGGGGCAGTGCCTCTGCGTCGAACCAGGCAGCCTCCTCGATTTCGACGCCGTCCGGGCGCAGTTCGCCGCCGGCGTATTCGGCAGTGAAAGCGACCATCAAGGAATGCGGGAATGGCCAGGGCTGGCTGCCGAAATAGCGCAATGCGCCGACTTCGACGCCGACTTCCTCGCGGGTTTCGCGGGCTACGGTGTCCTCGAGCATTTCCCCGGGCTCGACGAATCCGGCGATCGCCGAATACCGCCCGGGCTGCCATACCGATTTGCGCGCCAGCAGCAGTTCCCGTCCGCGGGTGATCAGCACCATGACTGCGGGAGATACCGGCGGGTAGCTGGTGAAGCGGCACGTGGGGCAGGCGCGGGCGCGTTCATCGGTGCGCGCCCGCATCGGCGTGCCGCAGCGGCTGCAGAACTGGTGGTTGCGCTCCCAGTCGATGATCTGGAAGGCGCGACCGGACAGCGCCGCAACGGTGTCGTCGACCATGCCGAACAGGTCACGCAGGCCAAGAGTGGCCCAGCCATCGGGCAGCGGGAGTGCATCATCAACATCTGCGGCGTAACAGTGGTGTTCGCCGAGTTGCCCCAGGTAATGGCTGCGCAACGGCGCAATGCCGTGTTCGGTCAGGGCGCAGCAGCAGGGCAGCACGGCGGATTCCGGATTCTGTACCAGTATCGACGAACGCTGAAAGGCGAACCACAACGCAGGGCGGTCCTGCGCCGGGGGCGGGGTTATTGACGGTATGTATAGTCCGGACACGGCATTGACTCGCGTATTGGAACACGAGTATAGCCGGTAGCAGGACCGTCGGTCCTGCCTGCTCCCGGACTTAATCGGCGATCTGGTCGGCGACCATCTCCACCAGGCTGGCCATTTTCTTGTCCCACTGGTAATGGGCCTGGCCATCGTCGAAGGTCTGGCGACAGTTGGCGCAACTGGTCACCGGCACCTCGGCGCCCGTCGCGTTGATCTGGCGGATCTTGATGTCGAATGCCGCATGGCGCAGGTCGTCGGCGCGGTGAATCGTCACCACGCCGCCACCACCACCGCAGCAGTAACCCAGGTCACCGCTGTCGCGCATTTCCCGCAGGTCCGCCCCCAGCGCCTGCAACACATCGCGCGGTGCCTGGGTGGCGCCGCCGCGACGCGATACCTGGCAGGGATCATGGAAAGTCACGGACTTGTCGAGTTTTTTGAGTTTCAGCTTGCCGCTGCGCACCTGAGCCGACAGAAACTCGGAAATGTGCAGCACTTCAAACGGCAGCGGCTGACCGTAGAAGTTTGCACCCTGCCAGCGCAGCGCGCCGTAGGCGTGGCCGCATTCGGGCAATATCAGCATTTTCGCGCCCGCAGCAACCGCTGCCTTGATCAGCTTGAGAGTCAGCTCCTTCTGCCATGCCGCATTGCCCGACAACAGGCCGAAGTTGGTGGCCTCGTAACCGTCGCTGCGCAGCGTCCAGTCGACGCCGAGATGGTTCATTATTTTTGCGATCGCCACGATGGAATCGGGATATTTCATGATCTCGATCGACGACAGCGTGCAGACGACGTCGGCCCGGGGCTTGTCGAGGGGAATTTCGACGTCAAAGTCGTCGGCGAGCCATTCGACGCGGTCCTTCAGCACTTTCGGCGTAGCACCGAGCGGACTGCCTTCGCGCTCGGCGCGTTCGGCGACCGCCCACAGTTCATGCGGTACCAGGCCGGCCGCGAACATGCCGTGACGCGCCTGGCTGACCAGCGAAGCGATGTCGATGCCCATCGGGCAGATCATGGTGCAGCGTCCGCACATCGTGCAGCTGTCGTAGAGCAGGTGCTGCCACTCCTCGAGTTCCGCGAGCGTGACCTTGGGCTTGAGGTTGAAGGCGCGATAAGCGAATGCGAACGGGCCAGCCTCGCGTTTATAGGCCTGCTTGAACGGCTCGAGTTTCCAGATGGGCGTGTATTTGGGGTCGCCGGTGACCTTGTAGAAGTGGCAGGCGTCGGCGCAATGGCCGCAATGGATGCACGATTCCATGTAGGTGGCCGTGGTCGCGCTGAAGTCCTTCATGAACGCCTGCATCGCCCGACTGACGCGTTCGCCATCGGGAATGTCACCTTGCCTGTCGCTGCGCGGCTCCGGCTTCCGGATCGAGAAGCGCGGTGAATCGAGGTCCAGCGGAAAACGGAGATTGATGTCACTCATGACCGTGCTCCTTTGCGCGCGAAGGCGGCACCCGTGGTACCGCGGGAGACGAACACCAGGAAGGCGTGCGACAGTTTGCCAAATGGCATCCAGATCAGTAGCAGCTCGAGACTCAGCAGGTGCAGTGCAAGCGGGACGGGGTAGTTGGCGGGCGGGAGCTGTGCCATGCCGTAGTAGCTGCCGTGGATCAGCGCCATTCCGGTTACCAGCGGCAGCACGGTGACTATCCACGAAAAGTAGTCATCAAAATTGGACAGCAGGCGAAGCACCGGGTCGGTCATGCGCCGCAGCAGGGCGGCGACCAGACAGAGGATCGCAATGGCCGTGGCCACATACATCACCGGGTCGGGCAGCGCCGGCCAGGACAGGCCGGTCAGGCGTTTGACAAAAGCGATGTGTGGCACGAAGACGACGAAAGCGACGAACCAGCCGACGTGGTACAGATACCCGTTGAACGTGGCCGCTGCGGAATCTGCGCGGAATTCCCGGTGCGGCCACATCTTGCCCAAGATCGTGCCCAGCGCACCGGCCGTTGTTGCGGTTGAGCGCGGCGCGGAATAGTCCTTTTTGCGGCCCAAGCGGAAGATGCCGTAGAGC
>Ga0105107_10000120_pt1 | contig 44055 bp, 36 predicted proteins | sample PPLLaktember2015_6_FD_79335 | JGI IMG/M metagenome (GOLD analysis project Ga0105107, IMG submission 79335) | Freshwater sediment microbial communities from Prairie Pothole Lake near Jamestown, North Dakota, USA - PPLs Lake P8 Core (1) Depth... | ecosystem: Environmental > Aquatic > Freshwater >...
GGGAGAACGACTCAAAGACATTGCCGCCTTCGGCGAAAGCGAGAAGATAGATGGGTATCGGATTGATGGAGACGGCAAAACGGAGCTCGAGAGTCTGCCTCGCCATCGCCCGTCCCCCCACGATCTCGCCGTTCGCATTGCGTGGACCGACCGATTGGTCCTCGTAGCCGCGGAGTGGCGTGGTGGAGATATAGCCCAGACCGGTACCGCCCATGAAGAAGAGATCCACGGGCTGGATATAGGAATCCTGATAGAACTGTGCAATGTACCCGTACGTCGAGTTCAGATAGAGCGCCAGTTTGCCTGAATTGAACAGCGGAAGGTACCATTCGCCGCTCAGGAGCCACTTATGGAAATCGAGGTTGCCGGGGAGCACGGGGCCGCCGGACATCTGAATCGACAGCGAGACATTTGACCCGGTGGTCGGAAAGATCGGGTTGTCGATGCTGTTGCGGGAAATCACCTGGGTCAGGCTCACCTGTGTGGACCGTCCTTCCCGGTAGATGCCTGCGCCATCGCGCACTTCGTTGACCTGGCCGTCGATGATCCAATCGCCGCGGAAGTAGTCGTCGGGCCACCTGAAACGACGGCCGATACGGACTGACCCGCCTGTCCGCTCATAGTCGAACGTGTAGATCTGCCGCGTGTCGAACAAGGTCACGCCCAGCAGGGTTGCCGTATCGAACAACCACGGTTCGGTGAATCCGAGCGTGAACGTGCGGTAGCGCGAACCTTCACCGAACATCCATTCGAAATTCAGAATCTGACCCGCCCCGCCCGACAGCGGCTCGCTGATGGAAAAATTGTTGATTGTGAAACCCAGAGCACCCGTGACACCGAACGCCCCGCTGTAGCCTACCGACGCGTTAATATTGTCGCTGGATTTCTCTTCCACTTCGTAGGTGAGATCCACTGTTTTCTCATCCACGAGAACGTAGTCCGGCTTGATCTTCTCCGGATTGAAATAGTTGAGCTGGGAGAGCTGGCGGATGCTGCGTACGATCGCGGCGCGGCTGAAGTAGTCGCCCGGACGGGTGTACAGCTCACGCCGGATGACCTTTTCCTGCGTTTTCGTATTGCCTTTGATGTTCACGTGCGCGAGCTTGAACTGGTTCATCTCGTACACGCTGATCTGGATATCGATGCTGTCCGTCCCGATGCGGGTCTCTTTGGGTTCGAGGTTGAACCGGAGGTATCCGTTGTCCAGGTAGAGCGACGCGACATCAGTCTGGTCCTCATTGCCGCGGAGGTTCTGCTCGAACTTCTCGGCGTTGTACACCTCACCCGGGAGAATATTCAGGCGGTCGTTCAGGATGGCGTCGGGGTAGACGGTGTTCCCCTGCCAGGTGATAGAGCGGATTTTGTATTGCGCACCCTCGTTGACGCGAATATGGATGAACATATCCTCTTTGTCCTGGCTGTACCAGAGCGAGTCGCCCAGGATCTGTGCGTCACGGTACCCGTGTTTGCGGTAGAACTGAACGATTTTTCCTTTGTCTTCTTCATACTTCTTCGCGTCGAATTTCGCCGACGACCAGAATTTCCACCAGGTGCTCTCGGAGGTTTCATCCATTGCGCCCCTGAGATCGCCGTCATCGAACGCCGCATCGCCGTCAAAGGTAATACTTTCGATGCTGACCTTGTTGCCTTCATCGATAAGCACTTCCACGTTCCTGCGCCGGTCGGCGGTGTCGACAGGCGCTGTCGTGACGTCCACCTTCGCCAGGAGATAGCCATCTTTGATGTACAGCTTTTTGATTTCCCGCTCCATTTTCTTCAGATCTGCGGGGGCAAGAACCTGACCGCGGACCAGAGGCAGGACTTTCTTGATGTCGTCGGTGCTCAGCTCGTCGTTTCCCGTTATCTCCATGCTCTCGAAGCGAGGATATTCCTTCACCTTGATGAGCAGAAAGACTCCATTGCCCATGGTCCGGTCGATGGAAACCTGGACATCTTCGAACAGGCGGAGGGACCAGAGTTTTTTCACGGCATTGCCCACCTGATCACCGGGTGTGGCAATTTCGTCCCCGACCTTCAGACCCGAGTTGGCGATAATCGCCGCCGGATCAGCAAGGCTGTTCCCCTCAACGGTGATGCCGAGGATTTTGTACACTTCCTGGGGGGGTTGGTTTTGCGCTTGGAGATGGAACGGGACACACAGCAGCACGCCGACGGCCACCAGCACAGAAGCTTGCTTCTTCATAGTGATCAGGGTCCTACCAAACTCTTGAGAATTCGACCGAGGTTCCCCTTCTTCGTCTCGGGCTGTTGCACCTGTTCGCTCACCATGCCGAACCGGCGTTCGCGCCTTTGATAGGCGGCTATCGCTTCGTACAGTTCCAGACGCCGGAAATCGGGCCAGTATTTCGGCGTTATATACAATTCCGTGTAGGCCAATTGCCAGAGCAGAAAATTGCTGAGACGAAGCTCCCCGCTTGTGCGCACGAGCAGGTCCGGATCAGGCGCCTGGGCCGTTTGCAGTTGCCCCGCCACGGTGGCCTCCTCGATATCGTCCGGGCGGAGTTGCCCCTCGGCCACCTTGCGGGCGATGGCCTTGACAGCTTCGGTCAGCTCCCATCGACCGCTGTAGCTCAGTGCGAGCATCAATGTCAATCCGGTGTTCTCGGCGGTCTTTGCTCCGGCATCGTGGAGTTCCGTCTGGATTTCTCCCGGGAGCGCGCGAACGTCGCCGATGGTGCGGACGCGAACATTGTTTGTGTAGAGGCGGTCCGTCTCGTCGCGAAGAGCGCTAAGCAGAAGCCGCATCAACATCGACACTTCTTCCTGGGGGCGCTTCCAGTTTTCCGTCGAAAAAGTGTAGAGGGTAAGATAGCCCACGCCCAATTGACCGCATGCCTCGACGATATCTCGAACGGACTCGACGCCCTCACGATGGCCTGCAATGCGCGGCAGTCCTCGCTCTTTCGCCCAGCGACCGTTCCCATCCATGATGACGGCAATATGTCGGGGGATTTCCCCTGAAGAACGAAGCTGTTCCTGCTTTTGCTTGTCTTCGCCCGACGCTACCTGCGGACCCCTGGTCAACTAATACGCTCTCTAATCAAGGATAGACTTGTCCCGCCTGAGATTTGCAGACGGCTGGAAGAAAAAGGTAACGGTTTTCGCCTGGAAAGTCAAATTTGACTTTCCTTGCCCTTTCTGGTATATTTTTGGGCAATTGTCTCTCTTTTTTCACACCGAGGACCCCAATGGCGGCAATGCCCAACATGTCCGGGATGATGAAACAGGTGCAGAAGATGCAGGAGCGGATGGCGCAGATCAATGAAGAGCTCGAGCACAAAACCGTGGTTGGCGACGCGGGAGGCGGCATGGTGAAGGTAACCGCTAACGGGAAACAGCGTCTCATCGCGCTGGCGATTGAGAAGGAAGTCATCAATCCCGACGATCGCGAAATGCTCGAAGACCTCATACTGGCCGCCGCCAACAAAGCCATCGAAGAATCCCAGAAACTCGCCCAGGACGAGATGTCGAAAGCAACGAGCGGCCTTCTTCCGAACATCCCGGGGCTGAACCTGCCGGGGCTGTAAGGTGCTCTACACATCTGAAGCTCTGCAGCAGCTGATCGAGGAATTTGCGCAACTCCCCGGCATCGGGCGGAAAACAGCGCTCCGCCTGGCGCTGTTCGTCCTGAAGCGTCCCCGGGAAGATGTTCTGAAAATGGCCCGGGCACTGGTGGACGTCAAAGACCGCATCACTTCCTGCTCCATCTGCTGCAACATCACCGAATCCGACCCGTGCGCCGTCTGCACGAGCACGAAACGGGACCGCACGATAGTATGCGTGGTCGAGGAACCGAGCGACGTTATGGCCCTGGAAAAAACCAATGAATTCCGCGGGCTTTACCACGTGCTCGGCGGTGCGCTCTCCCCTCTCGACGGCATCGGGCCGGATGACCTGAAGGTGAGGGAACTGCTCCGGCGGCTTCCCGGCGAGGTCACCGAAGTAATATTGGCACTCAATCCGACGGTCGAGGGAGAAGCCACAACGATCTATCTGTCGAAACTGCTGAAGCCGTTGGGGGTAAAGGTCACGCGACTGGCCCGGGGCATACCGGTCGGAGGAAACCTGGAATTTGCGGACGAAGCCACGCTGTCGAGGGCATTGGAGGGAAGGATCACCCTGTGATTCCCCGTTTCTCGGCATATCTCGGCCTGTGGAGCCTTTTGCTTTGTGTGTGTTCCGCGGGATGCGGGCTTTTTGAACCGCGCGATCCCGAAGAGCCGTCTCAATCAAGTCTCAATTTCAAGCCGCCCACCGAACCGTCGATTGTCATTGCCAACCTGCAGAGTGCAATCGAGCAGAAAAACGCCGCCAATTATACCAACTGTTTTGCGGATCCGATCAAGGGACATGCGCCTTTCGTCTTCACACCTTCCCCCGAAGCCGCAGGGCTTTATACTGCGGCACTGGAATCATGGACGCTCGGCGACGAGCAAGCCTATTTTGAGAACCTCATCGCCCGGAGCTCGGCGCAGGCCTTCTCAAGCCTTAGTCTCACTGCGACGGGATCCACGGTCTCTGCCGACTCCGTGGTGTACGGCTATGACTATACGTTTGTGTTCGAACACGGTGATCCGGGCTTTCCGAAGACCGCGCGGGGCACGTTGCAGTTCACACTGCGTGCGAGCCAGAGCAATTTCTGGATGATACAGCGGTGGGTAGATTTCAAGACCACGAATGACATTTCGTGGAGTCATTTCAAGGGCAGGTTTAGCAACTAGGTCAGGCGGGAGGACCAGAGCGATGAATACGGCGGCACAGGGAGAGAGAGAGCGGCCCGTGAGCCTGCCCCTGCTTCTGTGCACATGCCTTTTTCTCCCGGGTTGCTTCAATCCTTTTGCACCGGGGTGGGACAATGCCCCGGCCGAATCCACCTGTAACCCGCAGACGGTGGAGGGGATGTTCCAGTGTTTTCAGGCTGCATACACGTTCCGCGATACCACGGTGTACGGACAACTCCTTGATCCGGAGTTTGTGTTTGTCTACCGCAACTACGATCTGGGCATCGACGTGACGTGGGGGCGCGACGATGAATTGCGGACAACGTTTGGATTGTTCCAGAACGCCCAGAAACTCGACCTCATCTGGAACAATATCATCACCTCCACAGCGGAATCCACGAGCGTGAATATCGTCCGGGGATTCAATCTGACACTGGTTTTCAACCCCAGCGACATCGAACGCATCGACGGATACGCCAACCTCACTTTCCGCCGAAACCGGATCAACGACCCGTGGAGAATTGTCAGGTGGCGGGATGAGTCGAACTTCTAGCGAGCCCTCATGAGTATGTCCTACACCATCCGTGAGAGTTTTTCCGGTTTCCGGCGGACAAAAATTTCCAGCGCCCTGTCCGTCGTGACCGTATGCGTTGCCTTGCTGTTCCTGGGACTGTTCGCGGTGATCACCATACACGCGGAGCGCTTTCTGGAAGGGCTGCGCAACCGCGTGGAAGTCGAAGCTTTCCTCTACGAACCCGTCACCACCATCACGGTGGACAGCCTCGGACAGGTCTTCGCATCGTTCCCTGAGGTTGACAGTGTTGTATACATCTCGAAAGCCCATGCCGCAGAAGTATTCAAGAGGGAATTCGGTGAAGACATCCTGAGTGTCCTTGACTTCAATCCGCTCCCCCCTTCGCTCAAGGTGTACTTGAAGGACGGGTACAGGACCTCCGCCCGTGTGGACTCGTTCGCAGCGAAAGTGCGCTCCATGCGGGAAATCGAGAACGTCGTGTACCGCAAAGCGATGCTCGAAGTGATTGACCAGCGCGCGGGGACGGTTCACAACATCACGCTGGGCCTTGGTTTGTTCGTTGCATTGTCTGCAATCATCCTTGTCTCAAACACCATCAGGCTCGCGATATACGCCAAGCGCACGCTGATCCAGACGATGGAGCTCGTCGGCGCAACCCGGCGGTTCATCCGCACGCCGTTTTTGCTGGAAGGCGTCTGGCAGGGCCTTCTCGGGGGGGGATTTGCCGCAGCGCTGCTGTATCTCCTCATTGTCCATGGCGTGAGGCTCCTTTCGTCCGACCTTGCTGAATTCATCCGTATGGATCCCTTGTTCTACGCTGGGGTGGTGGTTTCCGGAGGTGTTCTTGGCTTCATCGGAAGTGTCTTTTCCGTGTTCCGGTTCATCCGTCCGGGAACCAGCCGCTAGAGTTGCACTAGAATCCGGTCTTTTGTACCATAGAGCATCGACGCGCGTTCATACCGGTCATTGCATCCCATTTGATTCACCTCTCCACGATTCCGGTGTCCACCATTGCAGCGAGCGGCATCTATGAGAAGAACAACATCATTCCTCAGAAGCTCGGTCGGAAAAAAGCTGGTCATGGCGTTGTCCGGGCTCTTCCTTGCCAGCTTTCTTGTCATCCATCTCTACATCAACCTCTTTCTCTTCGTGCGTGACGACGGCCGCGAGTATGATGCGTATGCGGAGTTCATGGCGACCTATCCGCTTCTGCGTCCCCTGGAAATCGTCCTGTTTGCTGGATTCCTCCTCCATGGCGCTGTCGGCATCTGGCTCTGGGTCATGAACCGCCGCGCACGGCCGGTAAAGTACGCTCTATACAAGGCCGGTGCAACGAGCGAGCTCCCATCGCGCATCATGTGGGTGACCGGTCTCATCGTCGCGGTATTTCTCATTTTTCATATTCAGGAGTTCTTTATCGTTTCCCGGTTTCTCTCGCCCGGGCGAAGCATGTATGATATTGTCGCGGAGGCATTCACGAATCCGTGGACCGTTGCATTGTACCTCGTGGCACTTGCCCTCCTGGGCTATCATTTGTATCACGGATTCCAATCGGCGTTCCAAACATTCGGCGTGCGTCATAAGCATTACAGGCGCGTGATCGACTGGGTGGCAGCACTCTTCTGGTTGGTCATTCCCCTCGGGTTTGCCGCAATGCCGCTCTACTTCTTCCTGGGCAAGTAAGGAACCGCCGCCATGACACTGAACGCAAAAATACCAGCCGGACCCCTCGAAAAGAAATGGGACAACCATCGTTTCTCCCTCAAGCTTGTGAACCCCGCAAACAAACGGAAGTATACAATCGTGGTAGTGCGTACGGGACTCGCGGGGGCATCCGCCGCCGCGTCACTCGCGCAACTCGGCTACAACGTGATCGCGCTTTGCTACCATGAATCCCCGCGCCGGGCGCACAGCATTGCTGCCCAGGGAGGCATCAATGCGCCAAAGAACTATACGAACGACGGCGACAGCGTGTATCGTCTCTTCTATGATACGGTGAAGGGGGGCGACTACCGCGCGCGCGAGGCAAACGTCTACCGCCTCGCGGAGGTGAGCGGGAGCATCATCGACCAGTGTGTCGCCCAGGGTGTTCCCTTCGGCCGGGAATACGGGGGATTGCTCGACAACCGGTCATTCGGCGGCGCGCAGGTGTCACGCACATTCTATGCACGCGGACAGACCGGGCAGCAGCTGTTGCTGGGAGCGTATTCCGCACTTGTCCGGCAGATGGATGCCGGCTCCGTGAAATTCTACCCCCGCCGCGAAATGCTCGACCTCGTCGTCGTCGAAGGTCAGGCGCGCGGTATTGTGGCACGCAATATGGTAAGCGGGGCACTTGAAGTCTACACCGGCCACGCTGTAGTCCTGGCAACCGGCGGCTATGCCAACGCGTTCTACCTGTCGACAAACGCTAGGGCCTGCAATGCCACCGCCATCTGGCGTGCGCACAAACGCGGCGCGTACTTCGGGAATCCCTGTTATACCCAGATACATCCCACATGCATCCCGCAGAGTGGTTCGTACCAATCGAAGCTGACGCTCATGAGTGAGAGCCTCCGCAATGACGGGCGCATCTGGGTCCCGAAAATCAAGGGCGATACCCGGGGCCCGGAAGATATTCCGGAAGAAGAACGCGATTACTACCTGGAACGCCTCTATCCGTCATTCGGCAACCTCGTGCCGCGCGATGTGGCTTCGCGCAGAGCAAAGGAGATGTGTGATCAAGGATTCGGCGTAGGTCCGACACACCTCGCGGTCTACCTGGATTTTACCGATGCCATTCGCCGCAGCGGCAAACATTGGATCGAAGAGAAGTACGGCAACCTGTTTGACATGTATCATGAGATTACAGCCGAGGATCCGTACAAAGTCCCCATGAGGATCTATCCTGCGGTCCACTACACCATGGGCGGTCTCTGGGTGGACTACAATCTCATGAGCACGATCCCGGGTCTCTACGTGATCGGTGAGGCGAATTTCTCCGATCACGGCGCCAACCGGCTGGGCGCAAGTGCGCTGATGCAGGGCTTGGCCGACGGATATTTCGTGCTGCCGTACACCATCGGCGACTATCTTGCCACAACGGCATTTTCCCCCGTGCGACCCGATGACGAACCGTTCAGAGAAGTATCCAAGGACGTGGAGGAGCGGATCGCAACGTTGATGTCCATCAAGGGACACCGGACACCCGACAACTTCCATAAGGCCCTTGGCTCGATCATGTGGCACAACGTCGGGATGGCCCGGAACAAGAAGCGGCTGGAGACCGCCATCGGTGAAATTGCGGCCCTACGGGAAGAGTTCTGGCGGGATGTTAATGTGGTCGGCGCGTCGGATGATCTCAATATGGAACTCGAACGGGCCGGGCGCATCGCGGATTTCCTGGAACTCGGCGAGTTGCTCGCCCGCGACGCTCTGCATCGCAACGAATCCTGCGGCGGACACTTCCGGGAGGAGTATCAGACCGAAGAAGGTGAAGCCAAGCGCGATGACAAGAAATTCAGCTACGTCGCCGCCTGGGAGTTCACCGGCGACTTCGCCAAGCCGGTCCTCCACAAAGAGCCGTTGGAATTCGAATACGCAAAACCCTCCCAGAGGAGTTACAAGTGATGAACTTCACGCTCAAGATCTGGCGACAGAAGAACGCGCGGGCCGACGGCCGGTTCGTGACCTATTCCTTGCGCGACATTTCTCCGGATGCCTCATTTTTGGAGATGCTGGATATCCTCAACGAGGATCTGGTGACCAATGGTGAAGAGCCGGTTGCATTCGATCACGATTGCCGCGAGGGCATCTGCGGCAGCTGCGGGGTCATGATCAAGGGACGCGCCCACGGCCCGAACCAGCGTGAGGCTACATGTGAATTGCGGATGCGCAGTTTTCCGGACGGCGATACGATCGTTGTTGAACCCTGGCGGGCCAGACCTTTCCCAGTCATCAAAGACCTGATCGTCGACCGCAGTGCCTTCGACCGCATCATGCAGGCCGGCGGGTATGTGTCCGTTCGGACAGGAGCGGCTCCGGATGCCAATGCCATTCCGGTCCCCAAAGCCGACGCCGAGGAGGCCATGGATGCCGCCGCATGCATCGGCTGCGGCGCGTGCGTCGCTACATGCCCAAATGGCTCGGCCATGCTCTTCGTTGCCGCAAAGGTCTCCCATCTCGTCCTGCTGCCTCAGGGCCGCGCGGAACGGACACAACGCGTGGAACGGATGGTGGCGCAAATGGACGCAGAAGGATTTGGAGCATGCTCGAACACTTACGCATGTGAAGTGGAATGCCCGAAGCACATCTCCGTGGACCATATTGCACGGCTGAACGAGGAATATATCCGGGCAAAAGTCGTATAGGAAACTGCTCCCTGGCGGGGCTGTTGCCCCGCCAAGCATACCTCCAGCCCCGCAGATCTCCTGCTACTTCAGGCTCAGCGATAACGGGCCATCCCCCACATCATACACCCTCTTCTGTGCCAACGTATTGTCCAGCATGATGACCTGGTCGCCCGCAGCAGAACGATAGATGTTGTACACAGGGCAATACAACCGGAATGACTCATGGTCTCATCGTTTGAATACAAAGAGACTGGGACCTCGCTCGGCGATGAACTTCTTTTTCAGGACACCGTTATGAGCGAAGATAGAGACCTCTCCTGAGGTGACAAACGCCTTAGCGTCAGCAACATACAGATCGCCGGTTGCATCATCAACCCCGGCACCATAGAATGTCCCGGGAACGAAATTCAACGTCACTCCCAGAGATGCTACCGCTATGCGATGGATGGGGCCGCCGAAAAAGCTGGCGGACGAACCGACAACGTACAGGTGCCCTTCACTACTCGCGGCAATCGTTCCGCTAAGCGGATCTGCAAATGCTACCGAATCCAGAACGGTATCTGTCCCGGAATCGATCCGGTAGACCCTACCCGGTATCATCGGCGCGCCAAAAGCGTTCCCCGTACATGCAACCCAGAGCTTCCCGTCAGATCCTGTCACTATGCCTGAGGGTCCCGCACCGACACGCACGATGGACACCACCGATCGAGTATCGGGATTGACAACGGTCACGCTGTTATCTTCACCGTAACCGGAGTTGCAGACGTAAAGTTTCCCGTTTGCAAGGGCCAGGTCCTGCGGATTGTGGCCGACGGAGATCGAGTCCATCACCTGCAGGGTCAGAAGATTCACGAACAGCACGCTATTCTTGTATAACCGTGTGATATAGATGGTGTTCCTCAGAGAATCGATGAGCATCGTGTGAGGTGTTGATCCTGGAAAATACGTATCCTGCAGGAGATGATGGTCGGTTGCAGAGAGGATGACCAATCGTTCGGATCCGCTCATCAATACGTAGAGCTTGCCACGGAAAAGGGCGAAATCATCGCCGGTGCTGCCAAGGTGCGCTCCCCCATTCGCATCCTCGAAGAGACTGTGGTACACGGTATCAGATTCCGGAAGGTACAGAGACAACCTGGCTCCCGCGACATCGCCGTAGTTTCCCTCATTCAGCACATACACGCCGGATGCGGCAGGAATCGCCGGAATGACGGGCTCAGGCTCCGCGGGATTCTTGACACATCCGCCAATCGACCACACGAGCCAGAGCAGCAACCCAAGTGTTCCCTTCATGATGCTCTTCCTTCGTTCATTCAGTACGAGAGGGTGAGAGAGAATCTGTACGAGCGCAGCGGCATCGGGTAGCCTAACATCACCACATAAGATTCATTCAGCAAGTTCCGTATGTCCACTTGCATCGACGCTGCTGTACCGAAGACACGCAATCCCACGGTGGTGGTCGCGTTGAACACGGTGTGGGATGGCAGATATGAGGCGTTGTCTTCTGTTGTGTATCTGAATCCAACGCGGGAGCAACCCAGAGAAACAGCACATTCCCTTAGCGGACCGAGAGCGAGATTGTCGCCCCATCCGACCGACCAGGAGAGTAGTTCTTGCGGGCTGTACGGCACAATCGTGTGAAGATTGGGATCACCGGGAAAGTCAGAGGAGGTCTTTTCGCTTTTGGAGCGCGAATAAGAAACCGAGACTGTGGTGCCTGTTAACGTCCATCGCCAGGCGTAGGTACATTCTATCCCCTTCACCACTACATTCCGAAGGTTTTTGGGTGTGGTCGATCCTGCGCCGGCCGATGTCCATACGATGCGATCTTGCATCTCCACACCGAACCACGTCAGATCAAACTCATGCTGACCCAGTCCGGATACCGTGATACCGGTACCGAGATCAAATGCTGTAGACCGTTCGGGGCGGAGATGAGGGTTTCCTCTCCCTCCCCCCCCGGCGTAGAAGAGCTCATTGAATGTCGGAGTTCTGAAATTGCGGCCGACCGTTCCGTGAAGGCGCAGTAGATGCTTTTGTTCACCACCATTACTCATAGGAAGCAAGAGCACTTGAAGACCGAGCTGAGGCGAAAAGGCGTCGCCGATTTCCTGCACCCTATCGTAGCGAAGGACAGGATGAAAGCTCACTACCACGGAGCTGTCCGGTGCCAGGCCCAGACTACGCTCTCCCGCGATGAACATCCCCCACTGCTCACGCAGTGGAGAACCTGAAACAGCATTTCCTTCTCCGGTTGCATGAACAGCATCCCCTCCGATCGTGTAGCGTCCAAGCCCGGATGCGTCAGCATGGAATTGTAGAGCCACCCGGCCTTCTGTGTTCCGAAAGTTATTAATGATCGGAATTCCTCCGACCACGATATCGGGGTCCGCATATCGCTGATAGGAATAGACGCCCTGTACCTTTGCTTCCCACCACGAACGGAGCGACAGCATCCGCAGGAGTCCAAGTTGTACGATCCCCTGCTGATCCCGCTGTGTGGCCCGCGAAGAGCTGAAGGGGCTTGAGACGATCCCGGGAACCCCACGCTCACTTTCAAGGTAGAGCGCGGTAGTATGCAGGCGAACCGTCGGGCTCAGTGCTGCCTCGAGGTCCCCCGAACAACGCCATGCGTCGCGCTGAGCGTTTGTCCGCACAAGATCGTAGGAAACCGGGCCGTTGGTGAATTGAAAGGGATACCCACCCTCAAATTTCTGGAGCCCGCTGCTCATCCGCCACCGAAGCTTTTCGTTGTCGTTTCCGACACTGACAGAAACATCACGTTCGCCAAACGCTCCGGTGCTGAGGCGAGCCACTACGTTCTCGTTTCTCATCGAACGGGTCACCACGTTGACCACGCCGGCAACAGCATTTGCTCCAAATGAAGCGGATTGACCGCCCCGTACTAGCTCAACCCGATCGATTTCTTCGGAGGGAAAAGCACCGAAGTCAATCGACCCGTTCTGCATACTGTACACAGGCATCCCGTTCATAAGGATGAGCGTGTGTTCGGTTCCCAATCCGCGTTGCGAGAGTGTTTTCAGCCCCGAGGCGGGACCATAGTCTTTGACGAAGAGGCCCGGGCCGGAGACCAGGATGTCTCCAAGAGAAGTTGCGCCGGAACGCTCTATATCAATCCGTGAGATGAGCGAAATGGGAGCAGGCGATCGTCCTGCGGTCGAAGGAATCCGGGATGATGTGACAACAACTTCGTCGAGGGAGTATGATAGCAGAGAATGGTGTGCTGCCGTATCCGGCTTCGCGTGTTCTTTCACCACCTGCGAAAGCGCACCTGGATGCGCAGTGCGAATCACGACTACAGCAACGAGGCAAACAGTGAAGCGGATGACCTTGTGGCGTACCATGAAAAGACCCCGGCCAACCGCGGGGTTGACGGGGTCAGAGGAGAGCACCCACGAGGAGGGTGTTCGTTGCTCCCGTCCGTCACCTTCCCGCGAAGGCTTCTGTGGACTCGGCTTGAGCAGGTTTCCTGGCTTGTGACGGGGGTACACACGCGGCCTTCCCGACCTAGGTCAGTGGCGAGCGCGTCGATTGTCACATACAGTTGCGGGGCAGCTTCCGCATATACGGAATTCCCTTGGCTCCTGCCGATAAGAAGTAAAGAACGTGTTTCAACTTACGTGGGAAATCTGACAAAGTCAACACATCCTTCCCCTGGGCAATACTCCTCAAAATTGTCAGAGAACCGGCCTCGCGGCCTTGCGCCAGGGGAAAATTAGCATTAGTATTATGACGTGGCCAATTCCCAAAGAACCCTTCCCCCTTTGCTCGCTCTCGCAATCGTCATCACCCGGCTTCCGTTTCTGTCCACGGGGTATGGCGCCGACGGCGATGCGTGGCGGGTCGCGCATGTCGGACACGCACTCTGGACCTCAGGCGTCTACGAAATGTCCAGACCCCCCGGATATCCCGCGCATGAGATCCTCTCGGCTCCACTCGTTGGTATCGGCGGATCAGCGCTGTCGAACGCAGCAACACTCGCTGCATCGCTCATTGCGGTGATCGTGTGGCACGCACTCGTGCAGGGCCGCACCAAACGACCGGCCACACTCACTTGCGCCTTCGCGTTCACCCCGTTGTTCTGGGTGAACTCCGCGACAACGATGGACTACGTCTGGTCGATGCTCATGATTCTTCTGGCGATGCACGCCGGCCTGAAGATGAAACCCCTCAGCGCTGGAGTCTGGGCCGGACTTGCCCTTGGATTTCGACCGTCGAATGGCGTGCTCCTCATCCCGCTGGCTTCTCTGTTGCTTGCTGAAATCTCCAGGCACGGAAGGACATCACCCTCCGCACTTCCCACCACGAATGAGAGGAGGAACGCAGGGGTCAAGTTCCTTGGGGGATGCGTTCTCACGACTCTGATTGTTTTTCTTCCGGTCTTTCTCACCTACGGAATTCCCGGCTGGCTTGTCCAGGTATCCCGTCAGTTCGATGTGAACACAATGAGTCTGGCCGAAAGGCTGCTCACCTGTGCGTATCGTGCCGTCTATGCCGTCGGACCTCTGGCCTTTATCGGCGCGGTCTGGATTATCGCGAAGCCCGCCGCATGGACGTCCGCCTGGGTAACGCGCGATCCGCTCTTCCTCTCGTCGTTGGTCGCAGTGAGCGTTCTTACGCTCGCCTTCGCCTTCTTTCCGCTCGAAAAGTCCTATCTTCTCTCCGCTTTCCCCTTTCTCTTGCTGATCCTGGACCGTCTGGCCACACCCCGCGCGATCTCGCTCTTCGCGCTCCTCCTCACATCGTTCGCCTTCCTGAACCCGGATGTCGTCATGCACGGCGGTGCAAAAGGGACTCCCGGATTCAACGTTCACAAGGGCATAGTGCTTGAGGAATTGCAGAAACGGCAGGAGCTGAATGAATGGAGGAGCCGTCTTGCGTCCATTACGGTCCCGGACCGGACAGTGATCATGACCGGCGCGGGCCCCGCATTCTGGTTTGAGAACGATGCCGTGGAGCCTGTCGGGCGCCCCTTCGTCAGAGACGTCAATGACGTCGTCGTCCAGAGAAAGGGAAACCCGCTCGTCCTGTTTGTGCCGATGGTTCCGCGCGGAGAGGCGGAACGCCTGGAGAAGTTGGGTTGGCGGGTGCTGTGCGATGAGAAGAACCGGGAATACATCGAACGCACCATGGGGTATCACGCGGAGGGAGCCGCGCCGCCCTCCTGACGGAATTCCCCTTCCCACCGGGCTATCACCACGCTCGCGAGGCAGTTGCCCACCACATTCACCGTGCTGCGACCCATATCCATGATCTCATCAATACCCAAGACGATGGCAACTCCTTCGAGCGGCAGTCCGAATGAAGCGGCAGTGCCTGCGAGAATGACAAGCGCTGCCCGGGGAACACCGGCAACTCCTTTGCTCGTCAATGTCAACGTCAGCATCATCAGCAACTGCTGGCCGAGGCTCATTTCCACTCCGGCTGCCTGGGCGACAAACACTGAAGCAAGGGCGAGGTACAGCGTGCTGCCGTCCAGATTGAAACTGTAGCCCGTAGGAATAACGAACGACACAATGCGCCTGGGAACACCGATCCCCTCCATTGCCACCATGGCCTTCGGAAGGGCCGCTTCGGAGCTCGTGGTCGAGAATGCGATGAGTGCCGGCTCTTTCACCGCACCGAGGAACTCACGGATCGGCACTCGTGCAATGAGCGCAACTGCCCCGAGCACTACCACCGAGAAGACCAGAAGCGCCCCGTACATGGTGATAACGAGAAGACCGAGGTTGATCAGCACGGAGACCCCGCGGTGGCCGACGGCGAACGCAATTGCCGCGCCGACTCCGACGGGTGCGTAGCGCATGACGATGCCGGTGAACTTGAACATCGTTTCCGCGAGGCTGTCGCAGAACGAGAGAATCACCTTGCGTTTCTCCACCGGTACCAGCGCGAGTGCAAAGCTGAATATCACCGCGAAGACCACGATCTGCAACACTTCACCTTCTGCCGCTGCCTGAACGATACTCTGCGGAAAGATGTGTGTGATCACTTCGGAGATTGTCTGCTGCTTCGCGGCAATCTCTCCGGCCGGCGTCCCCGCATCAAGATTAACTCCCACGCCCGGTCGCATGAGGTTGACGGCGACCAGGCCGACGACCAATGCCAGTGTGGTGATCACTTCAAAGTAGATCAGCGCTTTCACGCCCATTCTGCCGACCTGCTTCATGTTGCCGTGGCCTGCGATGCCGACCACGAGAGTCGCGAAAATGAGGGGGGCGATGATCGACTTGATCAAGCGTAGGAAGATCGTGCTGAGTGGCCGGAGGGACACGGCGAGGTCCGGGGCGAACCAACCCAGAACCAGACCGATGCCCATGCCAACAAAAATCCACTGGGTGAGGGAAACCTTGGGGAATCTCATGGATGCAGTGCCGGGGTTCACAACTTGGTGGCAGGAACGGTTTAGTGATGAATAAGTTGCAAAGAAGGGAGAAGAAAGGCAACTGGTCGGTGCTTTCCTTGCAAGCCATCCAAATTACTCGTAGTTTAACGGCAGAGAAACGCACAGGGGGGAATAACTCGTCAATACAGCATCACACGTATGCTCATGAAACGCACGATCGATGTACCGGGTGCCATCCTCATTGCAGTTTTGCTCGCCACCGCACCCGTTGTACTCTCCCAGAATACCAAAGAAAACGCCGACTTCAAGCTCGCGATCAATCTGTACAACGACCGGCTGTATGATCTCGCCCTCGAGCAGCTGAAGCAGTTCATTTCTGCGTATCCGGCCACATCCGAAGGGATCGAGGCGCGGTTCTATTTGGGGCTGGTGCAAGCGCAGCTCAAGCAGCACGACGAAGCCCGGATCACATTTCAAACCTTTGCGTTGACGTATCAGGACAATCCCCGTGCGCCCGAGGCATGGTGGAATGTCGGCGAGGCGTATGCCGCGCTTGGCAACATGAAAGAGGCGGCGCTGGCGTATGAACGCGTGAAGGTATTCCATCCAAAGAGCAAGTGGGCGCCCGATGCATTGCTGCGCGCTGCACGGTTCTTCGCCCTTGCCGGTGAACGGGATAATGCCCGCCGGTTGCTGCGCGGCATCCTGCAGGAATATCCCACCAGTACGGCAGTGGTCGGCGCCCGGACGCAGCTCGGTCAGATCTACTTCGAAGAAGGCAACCTTGCGCTCGCACAAAACGAACTCAAACGTGTCATCGATGGCGACCCTTCCCCGGATGCCCGCGCGCAAGCACTGTTGATTCTGGGGAACATACGGCAGAACATGGGACGGCCCGATCAAGCGCGGACGCATTACCAGGAAATCATCACACAATACAAGACCTCCACGGCGTTGCAGGGTGCCCTCGTCAACCTGGCCAGGCTCGAAGCTGCCGCGGGAAAGACTTCCGAAGCCATCGACAATCTCCGGAAGGCGCTGGCCCTGACAAAGAACGTGGATACCGTGCTCGCGCGCGATGCGGTCATAGCACTCGGCGACGCGTATGCCGCGCACGGCGAGATGCAGAACGCCGTGACACAATACGGCCGTTTCCTTGATATAGCTCCGGCGGGCGCCCGGGTTTCGGAGGTGCTCTGGAAGCTGGCCTCCACTGCCGCCCGGGCACAGGACTTCCGGAAATCGAATGATGCCTGCAACCGGTTGCTGAAATCCGCGGTGTCAGACGAATACACACAGCAGGCGCTGCTGCAACTCGCACACAACGCACGGAAACAGGCGACGCCAAATCTCGCCATTCAATACTACAGCAGGTTTGCGGAATCTTTCCCAGAGCACCGCGCAACACCCGCCGTGCTGTACGAATCCGCCGTCATCACGGAAAATGACCTCCATGACTCGCGCAAGGCATCAGCAATCTACGAAATTCTGGCCGACCGGCATCCGCAATCTACGTACGCCGATGACGCATTGATAGGCACCGCACGCTGCCAGGAGCAGTTGCGCGAATTCGACAGGGCGTTGCAGCTGTACGGTGAATTCCTCCGGCTCTTTCCCGCTTCGGATTTGCGTGAGCAGGCTGAAGAGCACACCTCATCGATCGAGACGTTCGAGTCCAAGAACAAAGACGCCGGCCTCGAAAAACTCGCCTTGCTCGTGGGCGATGTCGTGTCGGAAAAGGACAGGAGCAGCATGGCGTACCGGCTCGGTGAGATCTCCTTCAAAGATCTCAAGAACTACGATGCCGCGGCGACGCAATTCGCCAATGCCGTGGCGGGAAATCCCAGCGCGCCGTATCTCCCGGACGCACTCTACCTGCGGGCACGGTCGCTCGAGTTCCTGTCACGCCGGGACCCCTCACGGGTGCAACCTGCAATCGACGCCTACCGCACATTCATTACCCAAACACCCACTGACCCGCGCACGGCGGAAGCCCGGCTGGCCATCTTCACGCTCAGCACGGGTTCCCTGGTCGAGGCCCGTGCAGCTTATGTCGCCATCACGACGGCCAATCCCGCCTACCCGCACCGGGACGCGATGCTCTTCCATATGGGGAGGCTGCTAGAGGAGGCCGACAGCACGGCAGCCGCCCTAGCAGCATATACCGAAGCTGCACAGATCTCCCCTGCATCACAAGTCGCCGAGCAAGCGGGGTATCACAGATTCCGGATGCTCCTTGCAGCCGGGCTCATCGACTCGGCCGTCGCCGTGGGGAACAACTATTGTGCGGGATTTGCAGACGGCAGACACACACCGGAAGTGCTCGGCACACTGGGAGACCTCGCGTTGCAGCGAGGACAGGCGGACCGGGCAGTCGAGTTGTTGCAGCAGATCGCCACCCGTTTCCCATACACTGAAGCGCATCGCAAGAGCCATAGAGCGCTGGCCGATGCACTCCTTGCGAGCGGCAACCCGCAGAGCGCAATTGAGCATTACCAGGAATTGCTCCATCCCGTCTCTGCCCTCCCGCCCACAACAGAGCATCCCGATCCTTCTCTTCTTCTGGCCCTCGGCAAAGCCTATGCCCAGGCAGGCGCCCCGCAACAGGCCAAGTTGATGCTCTTTGCCCTCGTTGCGGGCGAAGGAACAGGCGCTCGTGCGGCTGAGGCGTATTCGGCACTCGGCATGATCTACAAAAATGAAGGATCGGCGGACCTTGCCACTTCCTACTTCAGGCAAGCCGCTGCTGCTTCCCCGGCAACGGCGACAAGCCGGGATATCGCCGACATCCTCTTTGAAAGCGGTGAGTACTCCGATGCTCTCCGGCAATATACCTTGCTCGCCCAGCTTTCCCAAGACGACAATGAGCGTCGGAACTTCCGGGCGCGTGCGATTGTGGCAAGCCTTCGCATCGATGACATTGCCCGCGCCGACAAGGAAATCCCCGGGTTCCTCAAGACATACAAGGACACGGACCACGAAGCGGCACAGTTTGAGCTGGAACGGGGCAACGCGCTCTTTCGAAAAGAGGAATACGCCGGAGCTCTGAAATCATTCCAGCTGGTGGCATCCAAGTTCGACGACACGCCTTCCGCCCCGAACGCCCAGTTCTGGATCGGCAAGGTGTACGAAGCCACCAACCGTCCTCAGGAAGCGATCGCACAGTTTGAAGCCCTGATGAAGGAGAACCCCGAATCCGACCTTCTCCAGAGAGTGCACTTCGCCCTGGGCAACATTTACTATCGTGCGGAGAAATGGGACGAGTCCATCAAGAACTATCGCGTGGTCACCGACAATCCGCAGCCCGACCCGACATTGCTTCCTTATGCCATGAGCAATCTGATCGAGACGTACGAAACCGCGGGGGTGTTCGACGGTGCGCTCACACTCACGCGCAAGTATCTTGAACTCTATCCGAACGCCGAGGATGCGTTTGACAAGCGGGTCAAAATCGGAATTCTCTATCAGAGGCTCGGGTACCACGACCAGGCCGTGCTGCACCTCCAGTCGCTCCTCGACGAAGCCGGAAGCGATCTTGAGGGTGAGATCCGCTACTATATCGGCGAATCATACTACTATAAAGGTGATTACCAGCAGGCAATTCTGGATTTTCTGAAAGTACCGTATCTGGTCACCAAGAAGGGAAAGATTGACTGGACCGCGAATTCGTTGTATATGTGCGGGCAGTCATACGAAAAAATGGGACGTTCTGATCAGGCGCTGACCATGTACAAACAGATCATCGATCGTCCGGGCATCGATGAAACGTTCAAGGCGGCGGCCCGCAAAGAGATCAACCGCGTCTCCGCCATCATGAAGAAGAATCCTAAACAACCATGACTGCTCCCGCCAGCGACATACTGCTCGATACATTGATTGCCCGCACTATCGACAAGGAATCGTTCTTTCCCATGAGCGCGTTGATCGAAGCCCCGATTCCACCCGGAGTGATCCGCTACATGCACACTGGAATCGTCAACCGTCTGGCAGAAGATCTCACCCTTGCCCCCCATTTTGCGCGCCTGGCAGCACCTGCCGCGGGTCCGGATGCCGTCCGGGATGCACTCCTTTCACATGCTGCCGGACAATACGTATTCCCCCGGGACGAATTCCTCGAGTTGCTCGAGAATGCCGCACGTTTTACCGAAAATTACCTCTGCCGGCCACAGTGGACGCTCTCCAGTTTTCTCTTCCTTGACCAGCCGGCGATCACAACCGAGATGCTCCTGCGCAAGCTTGACTTTGTTGCCGACTACGCATATCTGCCGCAGCTCCTGCGCCGGATGGTGACCCGCAGCGGCAAACAAGTGGTCACGCCGGCTGAATGCACCACCGCCATCGGCCGGATCGACGATGCAGTAATCCGGGAACATACGCCGCGCGAGCGTGGTCTCCTCACAAGACCGATATTCCGGTTCTTTCTCCTCACCCCCGACATCGAAAACAAACCGATCGCGCTCCGTGCGCTGCTTCTCTTTCTTGAAGACAAGCGACTCGGCCCGCTGCGCGAATACGTCGAGGGTGTCTGGCACATGCGGGGCAAATCGGTTATTACCATAGAAGAGTTCATCGAGGTGAACGAGGATTTCGCAGCCGGGAAGTCCTCTATCACTTCGGCCTCCGCAATAGAGGAGCCGCCGCCGGAGATACCGGGCGAAAGCTCTGAGCCGGAAATGGCAGTCATTGACGTATCACCTCCTCCGGAGATCCCCCCGTGGGAGGCTCCACCACAAGACGAGGCAAAACCTGAAGTACCCCTCCTCGAGTTCGGACAAGAGGATCAGGTTCCTGTGCCGCCCGCGACGGCATCACTCCGGGAGGAGCTCCTGAAGCCCGAAGCTGAACTCCCTGAGACTGGCCCTCCTCCCCGATTGGCGGAGATGATTCCGGATCCACTCCGCCGCCGCTTCATCCAGGTGATTTGCGGCAAGGACGCGGACTTTTACGACCTGGTCATTGCGCGACTCGACGAAATGCATTCGTGGACCGAAGTTTCCGCGTATCTCCGGGAGCTTTTCGAGATTAACGAAATTGACCCATTCGATAAGACCGCGATCGCCTTCACCGATGTGCTCCAGAGGAGATGCGGCCTATTCCGGACGGCACAACAATGAAATTCGTCGACCTCGCTCACATTTCCCTCAAAGCCGGCGACGGTGGTGACGGTGTCATCAGATTCCGCCGTGAGAAATACGTACCGAAAGGAGGCCCGGACGGCGGAAACGGGGGAAAAGGGGGCGACGTCATCGTGCGCGCCAACCGCCATTTGACGACCCTTCTGGATTTTCAGTACCGCAGCGTCTACCACGCTCCCCGGGGAGAGAACGGAGCCGGCTCGACGAAGACCGGGAGAAGCGGCGGCGACCTCGTAATTAAGGTCCCGGAAGGCACTCTGGTACGGGAGGTAGCCTCGGGTGCAATCCTTGCAGACCTTACAAAGCACGACGACGAATGCGTGATCGCCATGGGAGGCAAGGGGGGACGGGGCAACGCGATGTTCGCCACATCCACGGATCAGGCACCGCGGCGGGCGGAGAAGGGAGAGCCTGGCGAAGAAAAGGAGATCGAACTCGAGCTCAAGTTGTTGGCGGATGTCGGGCTCGTGGGGTTGCCGAATGCAGGCAAATCCACACTCATCTCGGTCATCTCCGCGGCACGCCCAAAGATCGCCGATTATCCTTTCACAACTCTCGTTCCGAATCTCGGCATTGTACGTGTCGCCGAGGGGAAGAGTTTTGTCGTGGCGGATATCCCGGGATTGATTGAAGGCGCACATCAGGGAAAGGGGCTCGGCATCCAATTCCTGCGTCACATCCAGCGCACCAGGGTGCTCGTCCTTCTGGTGGAAGCTCCGCGGGGCATGCTCAAAGAAGACTACGCTGTGCTGACCAACGAACTGCGGAGCTTCGACGCAGAGCTTGCACGGAAGCGTACAATCGTCGCAGTCACGAAAATCGATACTCTTGATGCTCCCGCACTCAAGAAATTACGCTCCGTGAAACTCGGGCGGAAAGAAATGCATTTTATCTCCGCCGTGAGCGGTACCGGAGTGCGCGAACTGGTTCTGGCCATCGACCTTGCGCTCAAAACCCCCAGGCGCCCGGCACGCCCGTCCCGTGCGACAAAATCGGAGCGCGTGTGATCCCCACCGTGTTCAGGCACCGCGGCCCGCTGACGGCTTCCAGGCTGGGATTCATGGTGGGCTTTCTTGCCTGCGTACTCATCGCGACCTCGCTTTTTGCGCTCGCAGTGGGCAGCGTGAACGTGCCCCTCTCCCATGTCGTCTCTGCGTTCACGGGTATCGGTGATGCGACCGATCCGGAACGGACAATCGTTCTGGCCATCCGCCTCCCCAGGGTACTGCTTGCCATCATTGTCGGGGCGGGACTTTCCGTGGCCGGCGCGATGCTGCAGGCAATGCTGCGCAATCCCCTTGCCGAGCCGTATATTCTGGGGATTTCCAGCGGGGGAACCATGGGTACGATTCTGGTGGCGACAATCGCCGGGGGGGCAGGAATGGTGTTCGGGCCTGCTGCATCGTTCGCCGGCTCCGCGCTTGTCATGTTCCTTGTCTATATGCTCGCACACAGGCGGGGTCGCCTGGATCCCTTTACGCTGCTGCTGGCGGGAGTAATGGTCGGCGCATTCTTCAACGCCGCCGTCCTTCTCACCTTTGCACTCTTTAACCAGGAATTGCGTAATGCATTCCTCTGGCTCATGGGAAACCTGAGCAGTGCTCAAATGGAATCGCTCTGGATCGCCGGACCGCTGACTTTGCTCGGGGTCGCGCTGGGCGGACTCGATGCACGTCGGTTCAACCTGATTGCCACCGGGGAGGAGACGGCATCGCAGCTTGGCGTGCACGTGCGCGCGCTGCGCAAACGCACATACATTGTGGCATCACTGATCACCGGCGCCGTGGTATCCGTGAGCGGCGTGATCGGGTTCGTGGGATTGATTGTTCCTCATGTCTGCAGGATCCTGTTCGGTCCGGATCACAGAATCCTGCTTCCCTCCTCGTTCCTGCTCGGCGGTGCCTTTCTGGTCCTGGCGGACACACTCGCCCGGACAATCATTGCACCCGCGGAAATCCCCGTCGGCGCGGTGACGGCAGCCCTTGGTGCTCCTGTTTTTGTGTACCTTCTGAGAAGACGATGAGATGGCAGTGATCGCCCGGAGATCCGCCTGGATTGAAGGCCGGGGCGGCCACGGGAGTGCAATTCGTCCGGTTGTGTTCTTCTCCCCTTTTCCGTAGATTGGGGGCATCGTAACCCAACAGACTGTACCCGAGGTATGTCCGTTCTCACCATCAACAACGTTTCGTTCAGCTATCTTGCAGATGTTCCGACGCTGCGAAACGTGTCATTTTCTGTCCAGCGCGGCGAGTTCCTGACACTTGTCGGACCGAATGGCTCCGGCAAATCCACACTTCTCAAGCTCCTAGACCGCATTTACCTCCCGCTCGAAGGCACGATTCAGCTGGAAGGGAGGCCGCTCCCCTCGTACACACGCACCGATCTCGCCCGCACGATTGCCTTCGTGCCCCAGGAACGGGAAACGCAATTCCCATTCACCGTCGAGGAAATCGTGCTCATGGGTCGCGCACCGCATGCGGACGGACACCTGTTTGAGAGCCCCCATGATCGGGAAATCGCCCGGCGCATGATGGACCTGACGGATATCCGCCACCTTGCGGACCATACCATCACAAATCTTTCCGGAGGTGAGCGCCAGCGTGCGTTCATCGCCCGCGCCCTTGCGCAGCAGGCACCGGTCATTCTGCTGGATGAACCGACCGCCTACCTCGACATTGCGCACCAGGTGGAAATCTTCCGGTTGCTGCGCTCGTTGAGCACCGACTCAGGGCTGACGGTAATTTCCGTGTCTCACGATTTGAATCTTGCGGCGATGCATAGTGATCGTATTGCGATGTTGCAGGCCGGAACACTCGCCGCGCTGGGCGCACCCGCCGATGTACTTACCGCCGACCGCATCCGGACGGTCTTCAAGGCCGACGTCCTGGTTGATCGTCATCCGAAGCTCGACTCCCCGCGCGTAACCGTGCTCCGGTGAGCGGAAGAAAGGAATGCTCTGGTGAGACGCCGTATCATCCGCGAAAAAGTTGTCCAGGCGCTCTACGCGCACGAGATGTCAGGAGACCCGCTGGAGCATGTGAACGCCTGCGTCTTGATCGGACTCGCAGGCAACAAGCCAGCTCATGAATTCGCCAAAGACCTCGTCGAAGCCACCGTCGCTCACAGCGCGGATATCGACAAGATCATCCGCACGCGTGTGGCCAACTGGGATTTCAAACGAATAGCCATTCTCGACCGTCTGATTCTGCGCATGGGGATTTGCGAACTCCTGTATTTCCGTGAAATCCCGCCCAAGGTCACCATGAACGAGGCCATCGAACTGGCGAAACTGTTCAGCACAGAGAAGAGCGGCCAGTTCGTCAATGGTGTTCTGGACGCGGTGCTTGCTGATATCAAGAAGGGCGGACCCGAAGCGCTGGTTGAAGGTGCCGTCAGCAAGTCAGGGAGGGGCCTCTACGACGGTGATACGGATACGCGGATTCCCAGGCCACGGACCAGACAGCAGTGATTCCCCAGCCTCCCCACCAGGACACCGCAACACGAGGGCAGATATTCAGCTGGACCCTGTTTGATTTCGCCAATACGGCGTTTTCGGTCATCATCATCACCGTCATCTTCCCCCGGTATTTCATCGGTCACGTGGCCGGCGGCCAGCGCTGGCTCTGGGGACTCGCGGTCAGTCTCTCCATGCTCAGTGCTGCGATACTTGCCCCGCCGCTCGGCGCTGCAGCCGATTTCTCGAGAAACCGCAAACGATACCTGCTCATTTTCACCCTCGCGTCTGTCGCGTGCACCGCACTTCTGTCTACCGTCCACGAAGGGATGATCATCGCGGGGATGGCTCTCTTCATCATCGCCAACCTCGGCTTCGAAGGGGGAATCGTGTTCTACGACGCATTCCTCCCCGGCCTGACCACGCGCAAGAACTACGGGCGCGTCTCCGGCTACGGCTTTGCGATGGGCTATGTGGGTTCTCTGGCGATTCTGCTCATTGTAAACGCAATGCTGCCGGCATCTTCAGATCCGGGATACCTTGGGGTCGTGCGCCTTTCGTTTATCGTCGCCGCGGTTTTTTTTCTGATCTTCTCTCTGCCGCTATTCCTCTTCGTGTCTGAACCGCCGGTTGCGGGCGTGCCTCCTCCGTCACTGATGCGGGCGGGGATTCAACGCGCACTCGGCACGTTCCGTCTGCTCTTCATTGAGAGGAAACATCCGTCTCTCGCCAGGTTTCTGATCGCTTTCTTCATCTATAATGACGGTGTCCTCACCATCATTGCTTTTGCCGCGATCTTTGCAGAACAGGTGCTGCAAATGAGTGATACGGAAATTATAAGCTTCTTTGCGGTCGTTCAAACGAGTGCCATCGCCGGCTCTGCCGCGTTTGGAGTCATCACCGACAGGATCGGCCCGAAGAAAACCATCAGTATCACTCTTTTCCTGTGGATCGGCATCGTCATTGCGGCATATTTCATTACAACCACCGGACAATTCTATGTCGTCGCGCTGGCTGCCGGCGTCGCTATGGGCTCCTCTCAATCGGCCAGCCGCAGCTTCATGGCACTCCTGACTCCACGCAACCGCGAAGCTGAGTTCTTCGGCTTCTACGACGGCCTGTGCGGGAAGGCTTCAGCGGTTGTCGGACCACTTCTGTTCGGGATACTGGCTGACCTCACCGGTGAACGGAATGCCGCGCTGGCAATCGGGATATTTTTCGTTGCTGGTTTGGTGCTGCTGCAGCGGGTCACCGAACCCCCGCCGTATCCCGAGAAGCAGGCAGCGTAAAAACCGGGCATCCGGTACTTCAGCGCGCGATCACAGGTTGCATATTATTGTGGAGTGCGCATTTGTGCGGAGAGTCTTTCTGTTTACTTTCCGCCCCCCTTTTCATAAATTGAGAAATGGCTGTCTATTTTATCTCGGACGTTCACCTCGGCCTCGGAACGCGTGATGAGGAGCGGAAGAAGGAAGACCGCCTTCTCGCCATGCTGCACGACATCCTCCCGAACACCGAAGAACTGTATATTGTGGGGGATTTGTTCGATTTCTGGTTTGAATACCGCACGGTCATTCCGAAGGGATTCCACCGCACGCTTACAGCGCTGCAGGCCTTCACCGACGCCGGAATTCCCGTGAAATTTCTTGCCGGAAACCATGACTGCTGGATCATGGATTTCTTTTCGAAGGAACTCGGGATCGAAACCCATATGACGCCGTTCGAAGCGACGATCCAGGGGCATCGCGTGTATCTGCACCACGGTGACGGACTCGCGACACACGACCTCGGGTACCGGCTCATAAAGCCGGTGTTGCGCAACCGCGCTGCCATGTGGCTCTTCCGGTGGCTGCACCCCGATATCGGAGTGCCGCTGGCGCGTGGATCCTCCCGAACAAGCCGGTCATACACGTCACAGAAGGATTACGGTGAAGAGGAAGGTCTCCTGAGATTCGCAAAGGATCGGATTCGCGAGGGTATGCACATCGTCGTAATGGGACACCGGCATCGACCGTCCCTCCTGGCAATTGACGGCGGGGTCTATGTCAATCTGGGTGACTGGGTGACCTTTAACAGTTATGCCATCATGGAGGGCGGTAGTATTCGCCTTGCATCGTGGGGCGCCACGCAGGATTGAGAGCATGACAACAAAATTGACCGGACAGTATTCGGCTGAAGAACTGGATCGGTACTTCAAAGATCCGGAGTTCCGTCAACAACGCATACATGCCGCCGCCGCACCCGTCGCCAGGCGTCGGCTGCGTCTGGCGCTCATGATCGGCCTGCCGCTGGTGCTTCTCTTCACCGCCTTTGTGTTCTACCTGTTTCATGGCCTCCCGACTCTCGAGAAGATTGAAAACCCGAAACCCGAGCTGGCCACACGGGTGTTCTCCTCCGACGGTGAGATCCTTGATCAGTTCTTCATCAAGAACCGATCTCAGGTTACACTGAAAGAAATTCCTCGGAGTGCTGTCGAAGCACTTCTGGCCACCGAAGACAAGGATTTTTACAGTCACTGGGGAGTCGACGCGATCCGTTTCGTGAAAGCGATGGTGAAAAACGTGCTATCGCTGTTCCAGCGTCGCGAAGGGGCAAGCACCATTACGCAGCAACTTTCGCGCAGTCTCTACCTCGGACATGAGGACGCAAATATCTTTGACACAATCACGCGCAAATTCCGCGAGTTCATCACCGCCATCCAGATCGAACGGACCTTCACCAAAGACGAAATCCTTGAAGCCTACCTTAACATCGTGTATTTCGGCCGGGGGTCGTACGGCATTGCGTCGGCCGCACAGCAATTTTTTGGGAAGCCGGTAAACGAGCTGTCGCTTACCGAAACGGCCCTACTCATCGCTCTGGTCAAGGGCCCTGCCTACTACGACCCCATAAATCACCCTGAGCGTGCACTATCACGACGCAACATTGTGCTCGGTCAGATGTTGAAGTACGGTTATCTGACGCGGGAGGCCGCGGATGCTGCGCGCCGGGAACCGATACTGTTGCGTCCCTCCGATGAGTTCTCCCGGTCCGGCATTGCTTCCCATTTTGTCGAGTACATCCGCCAGGCACTCTCGGAGAAAGCCGAGAAATACGGATTCGATGTCTATCGTGACGGCATCACGGTCTACACGACATTGGACAGCAGGATGCAGCGGCACGCCAACCGCGCAGTGGAAGAGCACCTCGCCATCTACCAGCAGCTCTTCGACAAAGAATGGCATTGGGGGAAGGAGCGCGAAGCGCTGGGTTTCGTGCTGGATCAGGCGGTCTGGACATCTCCGGAGTACCGCAGAACCGTGACACAATCGGAGCGCGACAGCGTTTCTGCGGCGCTCCGGAACAACCAGGAATGGGTCGACTCAATGCTGCAGGTGGCCAGACGCATCGAGGTCGGATTTGTTGTGCTGGACCCGACCAGCGGCGGCATCCTCGCGATGGTGGGCGGCTCGAACTTTAAGAACTTCAAGTACGGCATCAATCATATCACCCAGATCCAGCGTCAAGTCGGATCGGCCTTCAAACCGTTCGTGTCCACCGTCGCTATCGACAATGGGTACGCTCCGACGTTCGAGTTGATGAACCAGCCGGTGACTATCATGATGCCGGACGGCAAGAGCTGGCGGCCGTCCAACTCGGACAACAGCTTTGGCGGGAAAAGCACCATCCGCGAAGCGATCAAAATGTCGGTCAACCTTGTCGCCATCCGCGCAATTCAAACCATCGCGCCGATCAATCAGGTGATCGACTATGCAAAGCGAATGGGGATTACCTCACCGCTGCCCCCCTACGTGTCACTCGCCCTTGGCGTGGGAGAAGTCAGACCGCTGGACATGGCGGCTGCGTTCGGCGTGTTCCCGAACCATGGGGTGTATGTCGAACCGAATGCCATCTTGCGCATCGAGGACAAGGACGGCAACATCATCGAAGAGAACATGCCCACTCAGCGCGAGGTGATCAGCGAAGCAACGGCCTTCCTCATGACATCCATGCTCGAAGGCGTCGTGAACGGCGGCACGGGAACCCACGTGCGCGATTTCTTTCAACTGCCCGCCGCAGGTAAAACCGGCACAACCCAGGAGTTTGCGGATGCCTGGTTCGTGGGGTTCACGCCTCAGCTTTCGGCTGCAGTGTGGATCGGCTTCGATAACAAGATCGTCAGATTCAAAACATGGGATGGTCAGGGAGGTCGCGCAGCCACGCCTATCTGGGGCCGCTTCATGAAGTACGTCTACGAAGACCCCAATATCGGCATGCCGCTGGAGTATTTTGTGAAACCTGACGGCGTGTTGCAGGAAACCATCTGTACAGACACCAAACAACTTGCCACTGAATACTGCCCGAAAACGATGACTGAGTACTTCACTCCTAAGACACTTCCTGGACGCTGCAACAAACACACGAGTTCCAAATGGCAGGAAGGCGAGGAAGGACTTGGCACGATAAGCTTTTGATGAGGCGCGAAGGGTACAGACTTAAAAACGAAAATGGGACGATCAGGAAGCAAAGAGGACAAGACCCACAATCCTTCCTGAATCGTCCCAGAAACATCAAACTTTCAAATGCCCGTCACTCCCAGGGTTGCGTGTCCCATTCGAAGAGGTCGTTCGCATCATTGGCGACCGGGACCACCGTTCTTTTCCGGCTGGCCAGGTAAAAAGGGATTGCCGCTACTGCGAGTAAGGCTGCAACTGTCCACACTGTCTTATGCATTTCTTCCCCCATCAGGATCTCTGGCTTAGTATACGTCAATTGGAGGCCGATTGTTGTGATCGGAGTCACAACAATATACGAACGAAAGGCTAAAGATCTGCTTAAAGCAGAATTAAAAACTATTCATATTATCAGAGTTTAAGCTCAATGCCCCTTCGACCTCCCAACATCCAGGAGTTTCTCAAGACTCTCCGTCGCGAACAGGCGGGATACGTACCCAACGCTGAGCTTGGCATTCACCCGGTCGTCAAAGAGAGGTTCCTGGGCCGTCCGATAACATCGGTCGCCGACGAAATCGAATTCTGGTGGAAGGCTGGATATGATTATGTAAAGCTGCAGCCGACGGTGAACTTCGATCCCGCCGGCATCGCAGCGAAACGCAACTTGATGGCAAACGAAGATGGGACTGTCATTCGAAAATGGGCTTCCGAGCAGAATGGGATCATCGTCACCAGGACGGACCTGGACAAATATCAATTCCCCGGCATCAATGAGATAGGGTACGAACGGTTCAGGGAAGGCAAGGAGAACCTCCCGCCGGGCATGGGGATTGTCGGGCAGTACGGTGACATATTCACCATGACTTGGGAAATGATGGGATTTGAGGGCTTTTCGATGGCGGTGTATGAAGAGCCAGACCTCGTCTTCGACCTGAATCTGAGACTCGGGGATATCGTTCTTTCGATGTTTGAGAAAATGGCTGCAGATCCGGCAGTCGATGCACTGTGGTATAGTGACGATATCGCATACGCCGCTGGACTCATGGTTTCGCCCGCCATACTACGGCGGTACTTCTTCCCCTGGCTCAAAAAAATCGGCGATTTGTCCCGGGCCGCTGGCAAACCGCTCATTTTCCATACCGACGGCGTACTGTATGATGTCATGGAGGAGATCATCGCCTGCGGCGTGGATGCCCTCCACCCGATCGAGCCGAAGGCGATGGAGTTGGGGGAGGTCAAGAGACGGTATGGTGACAGGCTCTGCCTGATTGGTCATGTGGACGTGGATATGCTGGCGCGGGGCACAGAAGAGGAGGTTCGTGCGCAGGTGCGCAAGAATATCGCGGCCGCATGGAATGGCTCCGGCTACTGCGCCGGATCAGGCAACAGCATACCCGAGTACGTGAAGTACGAGAACTATATGGCAATGCTGGATGAGGTGGCAAAGAGCAGGGAGCATAATCGTGCACGTGTTGGTTGAATTCAACATCTGATTTCCATAGCTTTGTGTGATGCACAGCGACAAACATACTCATACCCTTGCCTCGGCCCCGAGTCGCATCTAGGGAGAGGATCAGGATAGTCCTGGTCGAAGACAACCGTCTTCTGCGGGAAGGCCTGACCGTGATGCTCAGAGAGCAACGGGATATTGCCGTCGTCGCTTCGATGGGCAATGGCGATGCGCTGATACGGCGGAAACGGCTCAGGACCGATGTCATCCTCCTGGATTTCGTCCTGCGGAGCAGAACCAGTCTGCGCCTTGTGCACTCGATCAGAGAGGCGCACCCCGACACGAAGATCATCGTGATGGATCTCGCACCGATCCAGCCTTCTCTTGTCCAGTATGTTCAGGCAGGCGTGGCCGGATTTGTGCTCAAGGATGCAACTTTTACCGATTTTGTGCGGACCATTCGAGGCGTAGCGCAGGGAAAGAAGGTACTCCCCCCATTGCTGACCTCTTCGCTCTTCTCCCAGATCGCCGATCATGCTGCCAGCGACAGCAGACGTAACCCCTTCAAATCGGTCCGGATGACACGCCGGGAGCGCGAGGTTGTTGATTTGATTGCCGAAGGGCTCAGCAACAAACAGATCGCGCACCGCCTCGATCTCGCAGTCGACACCGTCAAGAGCCACGTCCACAATATTCTGGAAAAGCTCCAGTTGCACACCCGCCTCGAAATCGCGAGCTATCGGCACAGCAGTTCCACCGACGAATAACTACCCGGTTCCCTCCCCCAAAGGGACCAGTCCTCTTTCCATCCCTCTGAGCGATACCCTCTTAACAGTAATCTGAGCATTCTAGTGTGCCCGGGCCGACATCAGGGACATCCTGAAAGGCCCGGCGTCGTTCGGTGTTGTGCATGCTGCACGATGACGCATAACAGAAAGTAAGGCCTCGTTTTGCCCGGCAAAAGGTTGTCATCCAGAACCCGCCCTCCAAAACGGCGCGAGAGGGTCTCTAACGAATTGGAATCAACTCTCGAACTCGTGAGGGAAGGGGTGCGACGTTTCATCTTGAACGATGCATCGATCGGCGATTTTCATGCGGCACTGGGCACTGCCTTGAAGAAGGGGGAGATGTCTCCTCATCCACTGACGGGTGCGGTGCTGCGGAAAATCATCAAGCAAGCAATCGTCGACAAGAAACGGCAAGAGAGCAGATCATCAGGCAGAAAAAGAACAACCAGGAGCAAAGTACTTGATGCGTAAATTGCGGATCGGCATCATTGACCTTGCCAGCAAGAGCTCCACGCGAGCTCTCTGGGCAAGAGTGATGAACGCAAACCTGTCGAGCATCATGCCGCAGGTTGTTGGCGTATGGTGTCAGCGGGCGGGACATGACGTATCGATGTTGTGCTATACAGGCTTTGAGGATCTCGAAAAAGAGATTCCTCCTGATCTTGATATCATGTTCATCGGCGCCTTCACAGAGGCTGCCCTGCTCGCTTACGCGATAAGCAGCCGTCTCCGCGCAAAGGGTGTGATTACTGTTCTCGGGGGACCACACGCGCGGTGCTATCCCGAGGATGCCGGGAAGTACTTCGACTACGTTCTTGGTTTCACCGACGAGGCGGTGGTCAACGATGTCCTGCATGATTGTTCGCGGCACCTCCCACTCGGTGTGCGGCTCTCGGCTCCGCGGCAGCCCGCGGACATACCAGGAGTCCGTGAGCGTTGGGCTTTTATTGAAGCCACCCTCCGCAAAGCGCCCCTGATAAAGCTCGTACCGATGCTCGCCAGCACCGGATGCCCCTACACATGCAGTTTTTGCATCGATTCGTCGGTTCCATACCGGCTATTGAATACCGATGTCATTCGAGAGGATCTCCGGTTCCTTCTCACGCGTTTCAAGAGACCGCTCGTCGGCTGGCACGACCCGAATTTTGGCATCCGCTTCGATGATCTCATGGGTGCGATTGAAGAAGCCGTTCCCCCCGGGAGCATCGACTTCATAGCCGAAAGCAGCCTGTCCTTGCTCTCTGAGCCGCATCTCCAACGACTGCAGCGCAACGGGTTCAAGGCCCTGCTGCCGGGCGTGGAATCCTGGTTCGACCTCGGAGAGAAGTCCCGCACCGGAACAGTTCAGGGCGAGGGCAAAGTTCTGCGCGTGGCGGAACACATCAATCTTGTTCTTCGCTACATTCCGTACGTCCAGACGAACTTTGTGTTGGGCCTGGATTCCGACGCAGGATCGGAACCCTTCGCACTGACCAAACGTTTCATTGATCTTTCGCCGGGGGCATTCCCCGGGTACTCGCTCCTCACCTCCTTCGGCGAGGCTGCACCGATCAATTATCAGTACCAGCGGGAAGGCCGGCTCATCGGATTTCCGTTTCATTTCCTGAATAACAACTGCGCTATGAACATGCGTCCGAAAAACTATGCATGGCCCGAGTTTTACCAGCATGTCATAGATCTCACGCAGCACTCATTCTCCCGCCGGGCAATCTTTCGGCGTATTGCCGCTACGGGTGCTTTTGTCCCGCGATGGCTGAATGTGATCCGTGCAATCTCATCCGAAGGATATGGACGGCTTCGTTATTATGCGGACGTGCATCGACAGCTTGTCACCGATCGGGCCTTCCGCGACTATTTCGAACAGGAAACGGATATACTGCCGCCGTTCTACGTGGCGCAAATCAAGAAGGATCTGGGTCCTCTGTGGACCTCATTGCCCGAACGAGCGATCTGCCATGACCCATATGCCTTCCTGAAATCAAAAGAGACTGAGCCGGTCGACGTTCCCATTGCCATGGAGTCGGCGGGCTGAGGGTGAATCTATTCACGTCAGGATCTCGCAACGATCCAATGTGAATGTGGTGTGGGGTGATTGTGAAAGGAAGGGACTCAATGACAAATGATGCCACCCTGTGGATGACATTGCACGAACATCTTCCACGAAGTACATGGATTCCTATCGCGGACATTTATCTGATAGTACAACAGCGTCTACATCTGGACGCTGAAGACATGGAATGTCTCAATATGCGATCCTTGTCACCCCGCTGGAAGTCGAACGTACGTCGGGTGTTGTATACGAAGAAACGGGACGGGACGATTTCAGGAAGAGAGACGCTGTAGAGCAGTATGAGAGACCAGCGAATCGTTTCATATCCATATTCGGTGCCTGGACTTGCTATTCATCAGATAAAGTCGTATTCTATCTCATCGTACACCGTATTGGGCCTTGTCAAGCTGTTGATGAAATCGCGACCATGGTGCATCGTTGACCGGGTTGCGATTTTGCGTTTCCAAAGCACACTTTCGGATGTACATGACCGCGTCCGCCGGTTGCGGATTTTCATATACTGAGAGGCGTGTTCCATGGAAACAGGATCCGTGAAATGGTTCAACGGGGCCAAGGGCTTTGGTTTTATTCAACGCGAAACGGGCGAAGATGTATTCGTCCATTTCAAGGAAATCGTCGGAGAAGGGTACAAGACCCTAAACGAAGGCGACAAAGTGTCATTTGAAGTCACCCGCGGACCGAAAGGTCTTCAAGCTACAAACGTCAGCAAAGCATAGCGTTTTCTGACCTAGCTTGACGCGCTACTCCCGGCCGGCAGATCCCGGCCGGGATTTTTTGACCCTCTGATTCATCAGCCTTGGGGATTTCATTCCTGTCCCCTTTCCCTGCAAAAAATTCCACCATCGGTAATTTTTACCGTTCCCTATTAAGAAGGTGCTCACCCATGCAGGTGAAAGCCTATGTTTATGGGACGATTGGTGGCACGGCAGTTGTGCCCTATTCAACAACGAATCGCAACTTTAATTGAGCCCAATCACCGGACATAGGGCATCACGTTTGTAAGGAAACGACACCATGGGACAGCAACAACTTCTTATCATAATTCTCGGCGTATTCGTCGTAGGTCTCGCGGCGGCAATCGGCATCACTATGTTCACAGACAATGCAGCTGACAGTAACCGTGATGCGGTCAGCGGCGACCTCGTCAATCTGGCGGCACGCGCGCATCAGTACTATATACGCCCGACGACTCTTGACGGCGGAGGCAGCTCCTTCGCCGGCTTGACAGCTAATGCTGCTGGGCTGGAGAAATTAACGAACCGCGCCAGCAATGGCAACGGCACGTACTCAATCCTGACCAACGGTACTGCCACCGGGGTTGTGATCCAGGGTGTCGGGACCGAGCGTGTTGATGCTTCACACTTCGTGACCTTGCGGATTCACGTCTTCAACAACAAAACTGACAGCCTTGTTGTGATTCACTAGGGTCTTTCTTTAGGCGCTGCTTTTCAGATTGTCCGGTCGGCACTTGACGGCCGGACTATTTTCGATATTGAAGGCTGGCCCTCATCTGGGCTCTCGTCTTTTCGCTCTTGGATTTTTCATCGTGAATCCTTACATTTCTTGACAGAAGCGGTTTAGGTCTTCGGAGACCGCTTTTCATATCTTACATTGCCCGCCCGGATGGAGAAATTGGCAGACGCGCTAGCTTCAGGACACACTTTCTTTTTCATTTTTCCCCAGTAATTCCAACGGTCTTTTCACCTCTATTACCGATTCCTTACCATTCTTCGCCTCAAGACGATCAACAGCGTTACGCAACACACTCACTCCCGCCTTGGCATAGATCATTGTAGTGCGGATATCAGAATGACCGAGCAATTTACTCACGGTCAGTATATCGACACCAAGCTCAATAAGTCTAGTGGCGAAGGTGTGCCTAAGGCTATGCAGCTTGAAGCCTTCAAGCTCTGTTCGTGATGCCGCTGAGATGAACTTCTGCGTCGCGGTGTTGCTCTTGAGGTCGCCAAACAAATTCTCACTAAGATTTTCCAGTATTGTGAGCGCTCGCTTTGTAAGCGGTATGATCCGGGCATCTTTGTCTTTCGTCTTCCCGATGAACATCACGCCCTGCGCCATGTCAACATTCTCTCTTCGCAACTGCAACCCCTCATTGCGCCGAAGTCCCGTATTCAGAAGGAATTCAACATACGCCCTGAACAGTTGGTGTATCCTGCGATGATGACTGTTGCGTGCCCGAACAATATCTTGGTCAATGACTTCGAACTATCTCTGCAACTCATCGTCCGTCAGGTAGAGTCTTCGTTCCTCCGTCTTCACGAGAGAGACATCAATGAAGGGATTGGTTTCGATATATCCCCATCTCCTGGCTATCTCAAACATGGCCTGCAATGATCGTTTCTCAATATTGAATGTGTTGGGTTTTATCTTACCCAGCCTTTCAGCTTTCCAGTGATCCAGGACTTGCGGACGAATTGTCCGAAGATTTCTGTCACCAACAATCCGCAGGAAAGTCGCAGCGTGGATATGCTGTAGCTTCACGGTTGATTCCTTCTTGACCTTTCCTGCGTAGGCAAGGTGCTCATCTATGAACATCTTCAGCGTGATTTCTTTTCGGTCATATTCCTCCAGGTTGAATTTTCCTCTGGCAATCTTACCTTGGATATCATGCAGGACCTGCTTTGCAACCCGCAGATCGGATGTCATCGTTGATCGAATGTAGCGTTTCCCATCAACCGTAAAATCTACGTCATAAACTGTACCCCATTTGTTAACCCTTTTTCTTAGACAAGCCATGATTTGCTCCTTTCAGTCCCATATTTTACCCTCCTTGTCGATGCTAGGAATACTAGACTGCACACCCCCTGGAGTGATCGAAATCTCGATCATCCACTTCTCTAAAAGAGGACGGTAGAAGAGATAGCGACCGTCAATCCGAAAGAACGGTATCCTTCGTTCCCGGATAAGCCGTCGAACCACGCTTTCCGACACATGAAGAAACAGTGCCGCATCAACAACCGTGAGGACTGTCTGTGAAGGGTTATTTTGTTCTTTCTGTAGCTCCAACAGTGTCGGGACTAGAACTGCGATGGGATGGATTGGACATGAGTGGACGACGGCGCGCGTGGGTCGCAAAGCTTACCTGGAGCATGCAAGGGAGTTCATTGATGTGCCCGGCGAATGGTATCTCGACCGTACTCACGGGATTCTCTACTATCAGGCTGGTGAAGATGAAGATCCGAATCTTGAGGAATTCATTGCACCCCATACTGCGGAACTACTAGTTCTGCAGGGGAGCAAAGGCGCAAGCGTGCGAAATCTCAACTTTGTGAACTTGACATTTGCCCATTCATCCTGGCAACTTCCGGACATAGGCTACTGCGGCATTCAAGCGGCCCATTATGGCACAAAATACAGCGTTGAACCCACTTTTGCCATGCCTCTTGCCGTTCGTCTGCAGTTTGCAGAAAACTGCAGTTTCATCAAATGCAGATTCGTACACCTGGGTTCCAGCGGACTGGGCATGGGAGCCGGATGTTGCGACAATAGAGTCCTGGGTTGCGAATTCGGCGATATCGGTGGAAATGGCATCATGATCGGCTGGCGTCCTGAAGCCGATGACCCGCCTCGGTTGTGGTTCGAAAATGACTGGAAAGATGCGGAAGAAATACCGCGACGCAATCTTGTCTCGAACTGCTATGTGCACGACTGCGGAACAGTGGACCTGGGCGCTGTCGGCATTTTCGAAGCTTTTTCGCAAAAGTCGCGCATCAGCCATAATCTGTTGAATGACCTGCCCTATACCGGCGTATCGATCGGCTTTCGCTGGGATGACACGGCGACCAGTCAACGCGAATGCACCGTGGAGTACAATCATATCCACAACGCCATGAAATCCCTGGCTGATGGCGGGGGCATATATACCCTCGGGTTTCAGCCGGGAACCGCGCTCAAGGGGAATCTCATTCACGATATTAGACGCTCTGCCGACGCCGGTGGCGCACCCAACAATGGCATCTTCTTGGACCAAGGCAGCAAAGGCTTTGTCATCGAAGACAACGTGATTTTTGACACCTCCGGCGAAGCGGTTCGTCTTGGTCAAAGCCAAATGGATTGGCATGTCTGGAAGAACAATAAGTTTTCCCAATCCGGCAAATCACAGTTTTCCATGAACGATGCTCTGCAAGCAGGCCCGGAGGGTGAATACAGGTCCTTGTTTTTCGAAAAGTAATATGATGCGGTTCGCAAAGGGTCGCTATTCCTTCCAATCCCTGTCGTCGAGACGCTCGCACCGCACGCCGGGTCGAGGTCATCGGTCCGGATGGCCGTCGACGGCATGCACAGGCTCCTTTTCCGTCAGCCGACAAAACGATCGTCGTTTCATGCTTAGCCTTTCTTGCCCTTGTTCGCCTGTCGCTCTAACTCCTGCTTCGCCCCTTCCGGCGACTACTCGGCAGACTTCGGGCTGGCAACCGTCAACGGACATTCGTCGTTGTATTCCTTCTGCATGGCGGTCCGGCCGCTGGAACTGTTTGGGGCGCTCTAGTTCTTCCGGCTCAGTGTTTTCAACCGTTTCTGAGCATTCTTATTGTCGGGGTCAAGCTCCAAGACCTTCCGGTAATACTCGAGTGCTAGATCTTCTTTGCCAAAGTCATAGTACGTTGATGCGAGCGTCTCAAATGCTGTGGATGATTCTGGAAAGAACTCTACGTTTTTCTTCAGAACTGCGAAAAGAATATTCCCACTTTTCTCCGAATAGTAGTTATAGGCGAGAACGTCGATAAAGAACTCGGTGATGAGACCCAATTTCCCCGCAATGTGAAACACCGAATCTAGAGAGGCCTTCGCCGGCACGGCATTGTTCTCCCGGTACAATTGCTCGGCCTGAGCCAAATGAATTTCCATTCGCTCTACCCCCTGGCTCAGTTGAGCATCTTTTGTTCTGACAAATTGCCCCGCATACTTTCGGGCAAGCACAATTGCCGTATCCAGGGCAGCCGAAGCCGGAACATAGACATCGGGAATAACTCCAATCCCCTCCCAGTTCGTGTGTGTTACCGGATTGACTGATCGCCCGATGGAAAGGTACATCTCATACTGGTCGTCGATCTTGAAGTAACCGACATCGTGCGCTCCCCCTTTTGTCGTATCACCTACGAGTGTCGCTCTCTTTCTCACTTTCATGTCGTACGCGAATGATTCAGCAGCAGAAAACGTCTTCTTGCTCGTCAGAACAAAAAGAGGGACGTCGAGCATTCGCTCTCCTTCAATGATCCTAGATGTCCATGACTCCTGAAGATCCTTTCCCTCACGGTAATAACAGCCCGTCAATTGTGTTGGATGGGGAAGAAAGTAGCTGCTCAAATAGTCACCCGATCCTCCTTCATTTTCTCTAAGATCGACTATGATCGCGTTGGCCCCTGCGAGGAACTTCATCGCGACACCAAGCATCTCTTTCGCCTCGCTGAAGAGATTGAACCGTCTCAGTTCAAGGTATCCGATCCTCCCGTCAATCCATTCAAGCTTGGTGAAGCCTGTGTGCTCTTTCATCCTCATACGATAGTAGCGCACAGGATGGTGGAGATTGCTTTCCGCCTTTTCACCGACATCGCTGGATACAATCATTCTGAACGCATTGTGCTTGTCATGTGTTATAGTCTGCAAATCTGCAGTCACTCTCTCGGCAAATGTTCCAGCATCCACGAGAGAGTCGTAAACACCAGCCGCACAGTTCTTCCTGAATTCATCTGCAAACTCCTTGGCCCTGTCAGCAATGACATATTTGTTTTCGATAAGGCTGTCAACCTTCTGCAAAATGCTCTTCTTGTACACGCTGTCAGTGAGACTCTTCTGCGGTTGAGCCTGAACAAGGGATTGACACGTACAAAGTGTTGATAGCAATGAACACAGAACTATGGATACCGGTTGGTTTGATCTCATTGTTTTCTCCATTCGGGTAAGGACCTCTGCCTCTTCATCATGCGATTATGTCCACGACATCAATGAGCACAGTCCTTCAAAATCCACCATCTCCAGACCGCTCCGTTGTTCGCGCCATCATCCATTCATTCCTCCCGGACCAAGCCTACTTCCGGTGGGGTCTCTGGCGATCCAAGGGCATCTCCGTGACTATCCACCACGGTTCTTGGGAGGAATCATACCACTTCGCAGAGCCGACATGTCCTGTTCCGGGCACCCTTAAGTGGTTGTTGATTCATCAGTTGCACTCGCCGAGTTTTTCTTCAAGAGTTTCCGCGTTCCACGCCCGCTTTTTGTAACCATTTTGTAATCACTTTTTTCGAGTACATCAAAGCTCCTGATGGCATCCCGAATGAGTCGCGTATCGGCTTTCGCATAGACCATTGTCGTTTTGATATCCTCATGCCCCAACAGCTCCTTCACCACAGTGATGTCAAAACTGTACATAGTTAAAAGCCGATTCCTCTGTTTCGAGCCATACTCCCCTTCCCTCTCGTCCACGCAAGCGACCATCCTGAGTATACAGTATTACGCGCGGCGCCACCCGCTACGTCAACCGCCCAAGACCGATTCGTTGAGCCAGTTGATAATGATATTGACGATCGGCACCTGTTTCCTGGTCTCAGGGTTGATGAACGAGTGGTCAACATTGGGGAGTACAATGATGCAACTAAACGTGTTTCCACTTTCCTCTATGAGCGCCCGAACATTCCGCACGCACGATGAGACAGGAACGATCTCATCTCTTTCACCATAGATGCTGAGCCACTTGTCCTTCAGATGTTTGAGCTCCGCCAGATAGTCCCGGTGAGCTGAGCGAAACGACGGCCACAAGAAGACAAGACCAGAGTCGGCAAATATCTCTCGATACGGCGTTGGCAGCATCAGCGGGTTGTAAAGCTTCCGCAGTTCGTAGACCTTCGCCGCAACTGCCTCGTGCTCCGACGTATCGGAATTGGCCCACGCGGCATGGTGACGGCGCCAGAGGGGCATAACATTCTGTATCAGGGAGTCGGCGTACCCACGTACGTGCAAAGCAGTTTCAACGTTGAAATTGTTTTCCTCCTCGGTAGGTACGATCGGGCCTGAGGTGCTGATCACGAAGGATATGCGTCCCGACCGTGCTGCTGCGACTGGAGCCATCAGTCCACCCGAGCTCCCCCCTTGGACACCAATCCTACTCCTGTCAATGTAGGGATGTGTGGCGAGCACCTCGGCGATGTTAACGATATCATCAATGAAATCGTCATTGGTGGCATCGGCGTAAACACCGCCGGACAGACCTGTCCCTCGCTTCCAGTACACGTATGCGGCGAGCCCACAGTGGGCCAACCGGGGCGCGTAATAGCGAGGCGCTTGCATTATGAGGTCACTCTCATTGAAACCGCCATGGACGAGAATCACCAGTGGCCAGCGACCTGCACGCGCCGGAAGGTACAATTGCCCGGAAAGAAGAATGCCCTTGCTCTGCACCGGAATGTCTTCGACCACGCATGTTCTAGCCGAATCGACATAGGTTCCTAAGCACGCGGGCTTCACGAGGAGTCTGACAACCGCGGCACTGTCCATTACGACGAGTGAATCTGCACCGGTGACACTCATTTGGCCAGCACCAAATGCCGGAACAAGCAGTAGATGAGACATGGCGATGATTCGCACATATGGTTTCATCGATACGTTCCTTTCAGAGAATGCTCGCGACCCATTAGTGATCCGAAGACTGAGTATTCACCAAATTGGTGTTCACGGGGACCGGGTTCATCAGCGGGACGACGTTGAACTACGGCATTGGGGTCACGCAGAACTCGTTGACAGTGAACAGTTCGACTCAAACACGGCTTCGATTGCCTCTGAGCTTTGTTGTCAATACCGTAGCGGTCTTGAGGTTCGCTAGTCAAAGGGGTCGTCGTGGTGGGCTCTACAACGGAGGAACTGGATCAGAGTCCAGTACGATGGATCGGTGGCTGCGGAAGCCATAGGACGCCAATGTGTGGGGGGGGGAATGTATCTCTCGCCTTCGCCAATGTCAATCCCATAAACATGGGATGCCGCTGCTGCAGAATTCACCACAGTCGGTCCGCTTTCAATCCTGCTGTCCCCCACTCTTGAGGTCCTGCATATACTTGTCGTGCTCCTGATCCAAGCTTTCCATGTCTTTCAGGATGGTCATTTCGCCTTTCCCGACCGGAGCATTCCCATCGTCAAGCGAGTCCTTGTTGAGGGACTCCAGAAGCCGATTCCTGTGCTTCGGATCGTTCAACTTTGCCAGTATTCTCTTCGCTTTCGCGCTCATCTTCGTACACCTCCTTCCCATTTCCCATGTATTTCCGGGGCTCCTCATCATGTTTTTGCTCTATCTCCCAGGGGATCTACAGTGTATCTTTGGCCTTTGTTTTTTCATCCCACGAATCGAGGGGAAGTACGTTACTCAACGCGGTCGTCCTTTGCTTTCTTCCTTTGTCGTCTCAGCGCCGCCCCCACTAACGCGCCTAGCACCCCGAGTCCTGCAAAGACTCCGAACGTGAAAAATCCCACCATGAAGAGTGGCCCAAATTCGCTGTTGTACAGGAGGATGATGGGCTGAAGACTGACGACAGCTATTCCCCATAGCCAGAACCGCCTGGGCTCTATGTAGCCTGCAACCCCTGAAGCGCACAACATGACGGGCAAGCCAATCGTGAAGAAGAGAGAGCTGTCCCACGCCTCTTCTTTACCGGAAACAATCGCAATTCCCACCCATACGGCCAATCCCACGACGGCTGTTATAGCAAATATGAGGATCTCTCGTCTGGTCATGAAGCCCTCTTCATAGCTTGTTCCATGCGCCAGTGTGTGGCGGAAATGTATTCCACGGTGGGCCATTAAGCAAGTCACCCCCCAAAAAATAAAAAGAAAAGAAATCGACCCTCCGGGGTACACGCACAGGCAATTGCCTATTCTCCCTCCATCCAGCAGGCAGTGAAATACCGCATATTCATTGGGGATTTCTGAATATTGCCCATTTGCCTGTGCCTGTCGAGGAAAACGGAATAATGGGCGCACTGCTTTTCTTTTTTCCAGACACACACTCATACTTATATATTTTTCTTCATCAATAGACAGTATAGGCAAATAGGCAAATCGTCAAAATAGCCTTGAATCTACTACATCTTTCCCTGCCTGTAGTTACTTTTCTGTTTGGGCAATAGCAGGCAATTGCTCATCGGTTAAGCGTTTCTTCAAGGCATCCGTCATCGCGAAGCAGTATTCCCGCTTCCCACCGACCATAGGCCTCTCAGGATCCTTCGGGTCGAGGAATCCCCTTTCTTTCAGATTTCGGACTACTCCATTTTTCGTGTAGCCCTTGGCGATTATGTAGCTATCCAGGAACCGCGAGGGGAACCAGCCGGCGAGGAAGAACTTCCTGTGCTCAGATGTTGAGCCGGCCTCGGAGTCCTCGATCATCTTCTGGATGAATTTGTCCGCTTCAGCCTCAAGCCCTGTCATGTTGACGTCGAACAAGGCCCTTTCCTCCCTCGTTATGGGCGTTGGAATGCTGTAACGACAATCACTCAGATCCTTCACCTCGGCGTAGACGTCCTTCAATTCGGTCCTCACATAGTGTCCGAGTCGGTCCTCAAGTTTCTCGGTAAGTCCTGTGTCGATTGCTCCCTTGAGTTTTGGCATCAGACAAATGAAGAACTGATTGTTCTTCTCATCCGAGGGGAGTTCATGCTTCTCCACAAAGATGGGCGTGTGTTCATTGGAGAGGATAATAATGTTCATGTTGTTCTTCACCTGATACTCCGGGACAAACTTCTGATTGACCATCGCCATCTTCTGCCCGGAACGTGACTTCAATAGGCGATACTGCTTCTCATTTGCCGAAACTGTTTCATCGGCAATCAAAAGCTTCTTCTGCACTTCAGGCGAAAAGCTCCTCTCTTCGCCATGCCAGAACTGCGAGATCGAGGGAAAAATGCTCATGAGGGTCTCCGCGAACGTGTTCTTTCCCGTGCCCCGACCTCCTTTGAGAATGATAGTTGGAAGCTTCCGATAGTTCGTGTAACAGTAGACGGCAAGCCACCTCTTGATGAATGTCTTGTTCTCTCCGAATAGCTCACTCAGCCAATCCTCGATAAACTGGTTGTCTTTGAGCTTGACCGGAAGCGGCGCATAGTGGACCGTGAAAATGCCGGTGTCGGGGTGATATTCTTCGTAGCACTTTTCAATCCCCATGGCACCCAGATGATCAATCCGTGAGAGGTGTCGAATGTGACGTTCCTGCACCAGATATTCGAAGTAGCTGCGCTGCGCATATTCATCAGCGGCACCTGTGAGCACGTAAAACTTCCTTGGGCCGATCCGCTCGATGAAAAACTCTGGTCCGACCAGGCCCGTTTGGAAGACATCGGTTCCATAGGAATAGAAGTGTTCACAATTCTCGACGATCCGCTTCCTCCAATACCTCTTGTACATATCATTCACTGTGTAGATCACCTTTTCATCCGGAAGTGGGGGCTTGTTCGCCTTGTTCCAGACCAGAGCATATTGAGTCGTGAAATCTTCGCTGAAACCGCGGTCAATATATAGCCCTACAATCTCGCACAGGGAATTTGTGCGGTTACCAGGTGTGGCTCCGCTCGTTGGAACATGCTTTTTCTTCTTGCTCTGCCGGACAGAATGGATATTTCCTGCTGTTACCTTCCTAGGCAGTGGGTTGATGTACAGATCGGGGTCTGATGATAAAAAGCATGCACGAGCTGGATCATCATCATCATCTGTAGTTACCCCATATTTCGTCGCGACGAGATTGCGGAAGAATTGGAA
>Ga0105107_10000121_pt1 | contig 43761 bp, 38 predicted proteins | sample PPLLaktember2015_6_FD_79335 | JGI IMG/M metagenome (GOLD analysis project Ga0105107, IMG submission 79335) | Freshwater sediment microbial communities from Prairie Pothole Lake near Jamestown, North Dakota, USA - PPLs Lake P8 Core (1) Depth... | ecosystem: Environmental > Aquatic > Freshwater >...
CGGGGAAACCCCTTGCCTGCCAGCGCGGCCCCGCATCCACCAGATTGCTTTCGGGGCGCGGACTTGCAGCGCTGGGACGCCTTGGCACCGGGCTTGCTCTAGAGCCGGTCGGGCCTTCCTGGGAAAAGGGGACTCAATGCTTCGACTTCGATTTCTCGCCGGCGTGGCGGCCGGCGTGTTGCTCGCGGGGACTGCCTCGGCAGGATCGCTCGGCGGGCCGAGCGCTCCGACGCTCGATCTCTACCTCAACAGCTGGCACGGCACCGACTCGGGCACGCCGGCGGCGGGCACGACCTTCGACTACGACGGCGTGCAGTCCGGGGCGAACTGGACGCTCAGCTGGGACGTGAACCTGGATCCGGATCCGTTCGTGAACGGCGCCTTCGCCGTCACCAACAACACGGCGTCGACCCAGGCGTACATCCTGACGGTGATCTTGCCGATCTCGCCCGCGATCCCGGGCGGGACGCTCGTGGGCGGCTCGATCGGTGGCTCGATCACCGATGCGAACTTCAACGGCACGGCGACCCTCACCGTGAGCACCGCGCTCTTCGACGGCATCATCGACGGCACCACGGTGCTGCCGATCACGCCTGCCGGCGGTCCGGCCTGGTCGGCGCCCTTCGCCGGCGGGACGACGACGATCCCGGCGACGAACGTGGGTCTGCCCGGCCCGTCCATTCCGAGCATCCCGGCGATGAACAACATCGCGATTCGCCTGCAGTTCTCGCTGACCCCGGGCGACACGGCCGCGTTCACGAGCCTGTTCGTGGTCGAGCCGATCCCGGAGCCGGCGACGGCGCTGCTCTTCGCCCTCGGCCTCGGCGGACTCACCTTCGCCGGCCGCCGGCGCAGCTAGCGGCACCGCCTCGCGCGCTTTCGAAGGGCCCGGCCGGCGACGGCCGGGCCCTTCTCGTCTCGGCCCTCCGATCTCGTGTTGGCCTCGCCGCGCCGCCATGCGATCCTGTTCGCGTTCGCCGTTCGGGGGGAAGACTCTGGAGCTCACGTCGGGTCCGCCGCCTGCGCCGCCTTCGGGTCCGGCGCCCCGCGCCGCTGCGCCGCGCAGGCCGCTGCGGCCCGATGACGGTCGCCTGGTGCGCGGCCGCAAGAGCCGCGCGCGCATCCGCGAGGCCGCGCTCTCCCTGTTCCGCGAGCACGGCTTCGATCGCGCGACCCTGCGCCAGATCGGCGCCCGCTGCGGCATGGGCGCGAGCTCGATCTACCGCCACGTCCAGTCGAAGGAAGAGCTCCTGATCGACGAGCTCGCCGAGCGCCAGGAGGAGGCCTGGACCGAGTTCCGCAAGGCCGACGACCGCACGCGCCCGGTGCGCGAGCGCGTGGCGCGCTTCCTCGACGTGCAGCACGCGCTGCTCGCGACCGACCCCGACTTGACGACGATCGCGCTGCGCGCGACCACGCGCCCCGAGGCCCGGGTCGCAAAGCGCACCCTCGCGCTCCAGGACCGGACGATCGGGCTCCTGGCCGAGATCCTGATGGCCGCTCGGGCTCGCGGCGAGGTGCCGCGCGACTACGACGTGATGTCCGCCGCCCGAGCGCTCTTCCACGTGACGACGGGGGCGCGCGTGTCCTGGGCGAACGGCCTCGTCTCCGCCGACGGCTGCCGCCAGGCCATCGCCTCCGCCGTCGATCTGCTCTTCCGCGGGATCACGCCCGCGATCCGCTCCGCAGCCGAACCGCCCCCTCGCGAGCGCTAGCCCGCGACAACCCGAGAAGGACGACCGACCGATGGCCGACGCCCCCCCCGACATGCTCACCCTGTACGCAAAGTCGCAGCCGAACAAGCCCGCCGTGATCGACGACCGGCCCGCGGCCGGCGGCCACCCGGGGCGGCTCGAGCAGCGCAGCTTCGCCGAGCTCGAGGACGACGCGAACCGGCTCGCGAACGCGCTTTTCGCGCTCGGCGTGAAGCCGGGCCAGAAGGTGGTCTGGTGCGGCCAGAACTCGATCGGGATCGTCCGCATGATGCACGCGGCGCGCAAGCTCGGCGTGATCGCGGTGCCCCTCAACTACCGGCTCACCGCCGACGAGGCCGGCTACGTCGTCGACAACAGCGACGCCGTCGCGGCCTGGATCGACGCGGAGTACGCCGAGCTCTTCGCCAAGGTGCAGCCGCGCGCACCGCAGCTCCGCCATATCCTGGTGTTCGACGGCAAGCCGGGCGACGGCCAACTCGACGGCGACGCGCTGCTCGCGGCGGCGCCGGCCACGAAGCCCGCGGTGGAGGCCGGCCCCGACGCCGGCGCCACCATGATCTACACCAGCGGCACGACGGGGAACCCGAAGGGCGCACTGCGGGGCCCGATGGGCAGCCCGGCCCAGTCGGCCGCGATGCTCGGCTTCATCGGGTACGCGCCGGACGACGTCTACCTCTCGACCGGGCCGCTCTACCACTCGGGGCCCGGCGGCTTCATGGCCGTCGCCCACGGCCTCGGCAACACGGTCGTGCTGCAGCACAAGTTCGACGCCGAAGACTGGCTGCGCCTGGTCGCGAAGTACAAGGTCACGACCACGTTCTCGGCGCCCACGCCGATCCGCATGGTGACGCACCTGCCCGAGGCGACGAAGGCGAAGTACGACCGCAGCTCGATGCGCATCATGATCGCGAACGCGGCGCCGTGGTCGTTCGCGCTGAAGGAGGCCTACCTCCGAGACTTCCCGGAGCGCTCGCTGTTCGAGGTCTACGGCTCGACGGAGCTCGGCGTCAACACCATCCTGCGTCCCGAGGACCAGCGCCGCAAGCCGGGCTCCTGCGGCAAGCCGTCGCCGATGGTCGAGATCAAGCTCTTCGACGAGCTCGGCAACGAGATCACGGAGCCGCGCGTGCCCGGCGAGCTCTACGTCAAGAGCCCGAGCGTGTTCGCGGCCTATCACAAGGCGCCGGAGAAGTTCGAGAAGAGCCGACGCGGCGAGTTCATGACCGTCGGCGACGTCGCCTACCGCGACGAGGAAGGCTTCTACTTCATCTGCGACCGCAAGAACGACATGATCATCTCCGGCGGCATGAACATCTATCCCGCCGAGATCGAGGCCGCCCTCGACCGCCACCCCGACGTGATGGACGTCGCGGTCTTCGGCATCCCGAGCGAGGAGTGGGGCGAGCTGGTGCACGCGGTCGTGGTGCCGCGGCCGGGCTCGGGCCTCGACGCCGAGGGCGTGAAGGCGCACGCCCGCGAGGTGCTCGCGAGCTACAAGCTGCCGCGCTCGATCTCCTTCGCCGACGAGATCCCGCGCAACGGCTCGGGCAAGATCCTGAAGCGCGTGCTGCGCGAGCCGTTCTGGAAGGGACACCAGACGGGGGTGCTGTGAAGGCCGCCCAGCCAGGTCACGCCTACCGCGACTACGCCGGCACCGGGCGCGACGGGGTCCGCCGCTTCTACGCGGAGAACCACGCGCGTCAGACCCTCGACTTCGTGCTGGCGAAGAAGTCCGAGTACCTGCCGCTCCGGCGCCGACGCATGAGCGTGTGGGACGCCGTCGACGCGCTCACGACGCTCGTCGACGACAGCGACCCCGACATCGAGCTGCCGCAGCTCGAGCACGCGCTCCAGACCGCCGAGGCCCTGCGCGCCGACGGCAAGCCGCGCTGGATGGTGCTCGCGGGCTTCGTCCACGACCTCGGCAAGGTGCTCTGCCTGTTCGGGGAGCCGCAGTGGGCGGTGGTCGGCGACACCTTCCCCGTGGGCTGCGCGTTCTCGCCGAAGATCGTGCACGCCGACCTCTTCGCCGCGAACCCCGACGCCACGCGGCCGGAGTACGCGACGCCCCTCGGCATCTACCGCGAAGGCTGCGGCCTGGACGCGCTCCACCTCTCCTGGGGCCACGACGAGTACCTCTATCAGGTGCTGCGCGAGCACCTGCCCGAGGAGGCGCTCGCGATCGTCCGCTACCACAGCTTCTACGCGTGGCATCGCGAGGGCGAGTACGCGCGCTTCGCAGCCGGCGGCGACGCCCGGAAGCTCGATGCGGTGCGCGCGTTCAACTCCTACGACCTCTACTCGAAGAGCCCCGAGCGGCCCGACTGGCCCGCGCTCCGGCCCTATTACGAGGACCTGGTTGCGGAGCTCCTGCCCGACACGCTCGCGTGGTGAGGCGGACGGCCGGCCGACGATCACGCTCGCGGGCGCCTCAGGTCGCCGCGCGCCAGGCGCCGATCGCGACCACGACGCAGCCGGCCATCGTGATCAGGAATCCCGCCGCGCCCGCATAGCACCAGCCGAGCACCCAGGCGCGCTCGTCCGGCGGGATGCGGTCGTGAAGCGACGTCGGCTGCAGCCACCAGCGCGCGGGCAGGACGCCCGCGCGCGCGAGGCTCGCGCGCAGCGCCACGTGGTAGATCGCGCCCGTCGGCACGCCGAGGACGAGCCCGCCGGCGACGAGCCCGACGCCGAGGAGCAGCACCGTCTCCACCGCCAGCACGAGCTTCAGCACGGTGAAGGCTGCGAGCACGATCAGGAGGCCGAGAGCGAAGGCGATCTCGAGCACGGGCCCTCCGGGCGCCAGGGCGCGGAGGGTGCATCGGCCGGCCGGGGCGTGCGCTCGATGGCCGGCCCGAGCCGCCAGCGCGCTGGACCGCCCCGCGCAGGCTGCGCGTCAGAGGGCGTCGGGTCCCTCTTCCCCAGTGCGGATCCGCACTGCCTCTTCGAGGGGGCTCACGAAGATCTTCCCGTCGCCGATCGCGCCCGTTCCGGCGGCGCGCACGATCGCGGCGACCACGGCCTCGACGTCGGGGTCGTCGACGGCGATCTCGAGCTGGGTCTTCGGCACGAACTCGACCACGTACTCGGCGCCGCGATAGAGCTCCGTGTGTCCCTTCTGGCGGCCACAGCCGCGGACCTCGGTCGCGGTCATGCCCTGGACGCCGACGGCAGCCAGGGCCTTCCGGACGTCGTCGAGGCGGTGGGGACGGATCATGACGGTGAGGAGCTTCATGGGACCTCGGGGCGGGGTTCGGGGCAGTGGAGCACGTCGGGCGGCGGCGGCGCAAGTCCGCCCCGCGGACCCGGCCCGGAGGCGTACAATCGCGCCGCGCCCCTGCGGCGCGATGACCCATACCGGAGGCCGGATGCGCGCGATCGTGGTGGACCGCTTCATGGAGCCGAAGGAGCTGCGGGTGCAGGAAGCGCCCGAGCCGAAGCTCCAGCCGGGCTGCCTCGGCATCGAGATCAAGGCCGCCGGCTGCAACTTCTTCGACATCCTGATGGCGCAGGGGCGCTACCAGGTGAAGCCGCCGTTCCCGTTCATCCCGGGCGCGGAGCTCGCCGGGGTCGTGCGCGAGGTGGCGAGCGACGTCGCCGGCTTCGCGCCGGGCGACCGGGTGCTCGCGTCGGCGACGATCGGCGCTTTCGCGGAGCGGGCGGTCGTGTCGGCCCGCGGCGTGTACCGGATGCCCGCGCAGATGACGTTCGAGGAGGGCGCGGCCTTCCCGATCGTCTACCCGACGTCCTACGCTGCCCTCGTCTTCCGCGCGGGCCTGCAGCCCGGCGAGTCGCTCCTCGTCCACGCGGCGGCCGGCGGCGTCGGCATCGCGGCGGTGCAGATCGGGAAGGCCCTCGGCGCGCGCGTGATCGCGACGGCCGGTGGCGCCGAGAAGCTCGAGGTCGCGCGCAAGGCCGGCGCCGACGTGTGTCTCGACTACCGCGATCCCGCGTGGGTCGAGGGCGTGAAGCAGGCGACGGGCGGGAAGGGCGCCGACGTGATCTACGACTCCGTCGGCGGCAGCGTCACCGACCAGTCGCTGAAGTGCATCGCCTGGAACGGACGCCTCCTGATCATCGGCTTCGCCAGCGGACCGATCCCGGAGATCAAGGCGAACCGCATCCTCTTGAAGAACATCAGCGTGGTCGGGCTGCACTGGGGCGCCTACGCGATCCACGAGCCGAAGCGCATCCCGGAGACCTTCGACGCGCTGTTCCGGCTCTACGACGAGGGCAAGATCAAGCCCGTGATCTACGCGACCTACCCGCTCGAGGAGGCGCACGCCGCCCTCGAGGCGCTCGGCTCGCGGCAGACGTACGGAAAGGTGATCGTGACGCCGTAGCGACCGGCCGATCGGGGGGACGCGCCGGGCCCGGCAGGAGGGCTCGATGGTCGGCAACCGCCACTTCCTCGCGTGGAAGACGCGCGCCGCGCGCGTGCTGCACCGCTACCCCACCGCCTTCGCCACGGCCTCGAAGCTCTTCTACAAGCTCGACCGCTCCTTCGAGACCTTGAGCCCGGGCGCGCCCGGCGCGATCGACGACGCGCTCCGCCGCGTGAGTGCCGAAGGTCCGGCGGGCGACTACTACGAATTCGGCCTGTTCCGCGGCTTCACCCTGCTGCAGGCGCAACGCTCGGCCGACGCACATGGCCTGCGCTCGATGCGGTTCCACGGCTTCGACTCGTTCCAGGGGCTGCCCGCCGTCGAGGGGATCGACCGCGCCGACGGCCACTTCTTCGCGGGACAGTTCGCGTGCTCGAAGCAGGCCGTGACGCGAAACCTCGAGCGCCACGGCGCAGACCTCTCGCGCATCACGCTCACGGAGGGCTTCTTCTGCGACTCGCTCACGCCCGCCCTGCAGGCCGATCCCCGCTTCGGCCCGGTCGCGGTCGCATTCGTGGACTGCGATCTCTACTCGTCCACCTGCGACGTGCTGGGCTGGCTCGAGAGCCGGCTCCAGGACGGCTCGCGGCTACTCTTCGACGACTGGTACTCGTTCGGCGACCACCAGGAGCTCGGTCAGCAGAGGGCCTTCGCCGAGTTCCTGGCGCGCACGGCGACGTGGACGGCCGATCCGATCGACGAGTTCGAAGATCACGGGAAGGCGTTCCGCCTGCGACGCGTGGACGCGTAGGCCGGATCACTCCTCGCGCCGTGCGCCCCGCAGACCGCGCGCCGCGAGGGCGGCGAGCACCTCGTCAACGTGCGTCGCGCTCCGGGTCTCGCGCGAATTCCGTGGACAGCTCCGGCACGCGAGTCACTCTCCGTTCGAGAGGTGGGCGGGTCGCACCTTGCGCGCGCCGGCGTCCTCTCCATTCTCGCTGGAGGCGTGCATCATGATCCGACGTGCGTGGCTCGCAGCCTTCCTGGTTCTCCTCGCATCACCCGCTGCGCTCGCGGAGTCTTCCGCGCGCCCGCAGGACGTCGGGCTCCTCGACGCCGCCGGCGAGTCGCTGTTCGGCGACGTCTACGCCGAGCCGTCGACCTGGGAGCGCCTCACGATCGCCGACTTCTTCACGAAGGGCTGGACGCGGGCGTGGGCGGGCCCGCCGAACGGCGATGGCGGTGCGCCGCGGCAGGGCTGGCTCAACGCCTACGACGGCGTGTTCTACCGGCTCGGCATCCTGACCGCCGGCTACGGCAACGACTTCAACGACAACGGCGCGCTCTACACCACGGGCCTCACGCTCTACACGCCGCTGAACGCCCGCTTCGAGCTGCGCACCGACATCCCGTTCGTGGTATCGAACCAGGGGCCGGGCAGCGTCGAAGACCGCCACACGCACTTCGGGGATCTGCAGATCACGCCGCGCTTCCTGATCCACGAGGACCGGAACGTGACGCAGACGATCAACGTGACGCTGCGCGCGCCCACCGGTTCGGAGACGAACGGGAACGACTTCGCCTCCGTCGTCCCCACCTACGAGCTCTGGGCGAATCCGTGGCGCGGGATGGTGGTGCGCGGCGGCGCCGGTCTGACGCTCCCGTACTCGAATCGCGAGGATTCGGGCGCGCGGACGGCCGTCATCGGCAACCTCGCGCTCGGCTACTACTTCACGCCCCACGACTGGGCGCCCGTCGGCGACTTCGTGACGTACCTGTCGGCCAACGTGACGAAGCCCTGGGACGATCGCGCTCCCAAGAACACGACGCTCACGCTGACGCCCGGCTTCCGGTCCCACCTCGGCGCGAACTGGTACCTGCTCGGCGGCGTCGAGGTCCCCGTCACGAACCCCGAGCCCTACGACTACCAGGTCCTCGGCGGTCTCATGAAGGTGTTCTAGGCGGCGGCCCGCGCGGCTCAGTCCGCGCGCTGCGTCGCCACGATCCCTGCCGCGTGCAGCGCCGCGATCACGCCGGCCACGTGCTTCCGGCTCTGGGTCTCGAGCACGATCTCGACCTCGGCTGCGCGCAGCGGCGCGTGGCCGAAGGTGCGCTGGTGGTGCACCTCGAGGATGTTGGCGTCGTGCTCGCCGAGGATGCCCGCGAGCTTCGCCAGCGCGCCCGGCTCGTCGGGCAGCTCGAGCCGGAGCCGGGCGAGACGCCCGTCCCGCGCGAGGCCGCGCAGTAGCACCAGCGAAAGCACGCGCGAGTCGATGTTTCCGCCCGAGACCACGAGCCCGACGCGCCGGCCCGCGAAGCGCTCGCGATGCGAGAGCAGCGCCGCGAGGCCGACCGCGCCCGCGCCCTCGACGACGGTCTTCTCGATCTCGCAGAACAAACGGATCGCGTGCTCGATCGGCTCCTCGCCCACGGTCAGCATCGCGGCGACGCGCCCGCGCGCCGCCTCGAGGTTGCGCGCGCCCGGACGGCCGACCGCGATGCCCTCCGCCACCGTCGGCGCGCCCCGCACGGCGCCCGCCGGCACGGCGAAGCCGAGCGCCTCGGCGAAGCCCGGCCAGCTCTCGCTCTGGACGCCGATCACCTCGAGATCCGGGCGCAGCGCCGCGACGACCACGGCCGTGCCCGCGAGGAGCCCACCGCCGCCCGCCGGCACCACGATCGCGTCGAGCTCCGGCGCCTGCTGCAGCAGCTCGAGGGCGACGGTGCCCTGGCCCGCGATCACGTGCTCGTCGTCGTAGGGCGGCACGAAGACGAGGCCGTCGCGCTCGACGAAGCGCGCGGCCGCCGCCTCCGCGTCGGCGAGCTGCGCGCCCTCGACCACGACGCGGGCGCCGAGCTGCTCCGTCGCCTCGACCTTCGAGTAGGCGGTGCCCTCGGGCATCACGATCGTGACCGCGATCCCGAGCCGCTTCGCGTGCCATGCCACGCCCTGGGCGTGGTTCCCGCGCGACATCGCGACCACGCCGCGCGCGCTCTCTTCCGCCGAGAGCGAGAGCAGCTTGTTGAGCGCGCCGCGCTCCTTGAAGCTCGCGGTGAACTGGAGGTTCTCAAGCTTCAGCCAGACCTCGGCGCCCGTGATCGCCGAGAGCACGCGGCTCTTCAGGCACGGCGTGCGCTCGATCGAGCCGGCGAGCCGAGACGCGGCGGCCCGGACGTCGCCCTCGGTGACGCTCATCGGCGTCAGGCCGCCGGTCGGTGGGCGTCGAGCCAGTCGCCGACGAGGGGGTAGATCTCGTCGGGCGCGTGGCGGCCGAGCACGAGGTCGACGTGGCTGTAGTGGTGGCCGAAGCCAGTGTCCCGTCCGGCGACCACGAGCTTCTTGTCGGCGGAGCCGAGGCGCCCGTGCACGCGCTCGATGTCGGCGGCCGGCGTCAGGCGGTCGCGGCTTCCCGCGACGAGGAGCATCGGCGCCGTGATGCGCTCGAGATGGTCCGCGAAGTCGAAGAGGCCGTAGCGGTCGCTCATCCGCCGCGCCTCGTACCAGTGTCCGAACTCGCGCACCAGTGAGCTCGGCAGGTCCTCGACGCCGTGGCGCATCATGAAGCGCAGCACCTCGAGGTCGAAGTTGTCCGGATGCCAGCCCCAGTCGCGCAGCGGATCGGCCGCGAGGGCGCTGAGCGGCCGCGCGAAGGGCGCGCCGAGGCGCGCGAGCCAGCCGGTCGGGAGGCGGGCCGGCCCCATGCGCAGCGCGCGCCGGAGCGAGACCCAGAAGTCGAGGGTCGCGTGGCCGACGTCGGTCATGCCCGGCGAGGCCAGGGTGACGGCGCCGGCGATCGAGTCCGCTGCCGGCGTCATGAGCGCGGCGTAGGCAACCATGCCGCCGAGGGAGTGCCCGACCCAGAGCACGCGCCGCGCGCCGGTCACCTTGCGGACGAGGCCGAGCGCCGCCGGCACGTCGTGCTGCGCGTAGTCCTCGAAGCTCCAGCGATAGGGCACCGGCGGCATGCGCAGCCGCCGCCGCGATGCGCCCGCGCCGCGCAGCTCGAGCACCCAGGCGTCGTAGCCCCGGGCCTGCAGGAAGCGCGCGAGGCTGGTGCGGCCGGGGCCGTCGAGATTGAAGCGGTTCGACGCCATGCCGTGGCAGAGCACGAGGGGCGTCGCGTGGGCGCGGCGCGCCGGCGGCCGGCGGTGGAGCGCGACCTGCCAGCCGTCGCGCGTCGAAGCGAAGAACGTCGTCTGCACCGTCGCGCAGGGTACCATGAGCGCCCGTGTCTCCGAGGGACCCCCATGACGCCGGCGACGCGATCGCGCGCGCCTTCGATGCCGAGGCATTCCGCCGCGAGGGCCGGCGGGTCGTGGACCTGCTCGCCGATCATCTCGCCGCCGCGCAGGCCGGCCGGACGCCCTCCGGCGCCGCGTTGCCGGTGCTCCCGCCGATCCCGCCCGAGGCGATGCTCGCGCGCTGGCGCGGCGACTTTCCGGAAGGCCCGACGGGCGGTGGCCTCGACGCGCTGCTCGCCCGTGTGATCGCCGACTCGACCCAGCTCCACCACCCGCATTTCGTCGGCCACCAGGTGACGGCGCCGCTCCCGCTCGCAGCGCTCTGCGAGCTCGCCGCGGCGCTGCTCAACAACGGCATGGCCATCTACGAGATGGGCCCCGCGGCGACGGTCATGGAGCGCCGCGTGCTGGGCTGGATGGCGGCGCAGCTCGGCTTCGGCGACGGCGCCGCGGGCGTCCTCACCTCCGGCGGCTCCGCGGGCAACCTGACGGCGCTCCTCGCCGCGCGTCAGGCGCGGGCGGGCTTCGACGCCTGGAGCGACGGCACCGCCGGCGTTCGCCTCGCCGTGCTCGCGCCGGCATCGTCGCACTACAGCGTCGCGCGCTCGCTCCAGGTGATGGGCCTCGGCGCCGGCGCCGTGGAGCCGGTGCCGCTCGACGGCCGCTTGCGGCTGCGGGCCGAGGCGCTGCCCGGGGCGCTCGCCCGGGCGCGCGACGCGGGCAAGCGCGTCTTCGCCGTGGTCGCGAACGCGGGCTCGACCGCGACGGGGAGCTTCGACCCGCTCGACGCGATCGCGGCGTTCTGCGCGCGCGAAGGGCTCTGGCTCCATGTGGACGGCGCCCACGGCGCGGCCGCCGCCCTCGCGCCCGAGACGCGCGCGCTGGTCGCGGGCATCGAGCACGCCGACTCCGTCGTCTGGGACGCGCACAAGATGATGCTCATGCCCGCGCTCGTCTCGGCCGTCCTCTTCCGCGAGGGCCGCCGCTCGGCCGAGGCCTTCGCTCAGGAGGCGTCCTACCTGTTCCAGGGCGACGCCGCCGCCCGCGACGAGTGGTGGAACGTCGGATTGCGCACCCTCGAGTGTACGAAGCGCATGCTGTCGCTGAATCTCTATGCGTCCCTCTCGCTGCTCGGGACGCGGCTCTTCGCGGACTACGTGGCGCGGAGCTTCGCGCTCGGCGCGCGCTTCGCGGCGATGGTCGAGGCCAGCCCGGACTTCGAGCTCGCGGTCGCACCGGACTGCAACATCGTCTGCTTCCGACACCGGCCTCGAGACTGCGCCGGCGCTGCGCTCGACGCGCACCAGGAGCGGCTGCGGGCGCGCGTGCTCGAGAGCGGCGCGTTCTACCTGGTGCAGACGCGGCTGCCAGCGCCGTTGGCGGGCGTCTGGCTTCGCACCACCTTGATCAACCCCGCGACGAGCGAGGCCGACCTCGAGGCGCTGCTCTGCGCGCTGCGCGACGCGGCGCGCGCGCCGGCTTCGCCCGCGCCGTAGACGCGCTCTCGCGCTCGCGGGCCAGCGCCGCGCCCACGATGCCGGCGTCGTTCAGGAGCGCCGCGGGAACCACCGCTGCGTGGGTCAGGAGATGCGGCAGGAACTTCTCTGCGTGCTTGCTGGCCCCGCCGCCGATGATGAAGAGATCGGGCGAGAGCAGGAGCTCGATCCGGGACAGGAGCTCCTGCGCCCGCTTCGCCCACTGCTTCCACGACAGCCCCTTCTGCTCGCGCACGCGATCCGACGCGCGCAGCTCCGCGCGCTTGCCCCGGATCTCGAGCTGTCCGAGCTCGGAGTTCGCGACCAGGCGCCCGTTGATCAGGAGCGCGCTCCCGATGCCGGTGCCGAAGGTCAGCAGCACGGTCACGCCCTTGTGGTTGCGCCCTGCGCCGAAGGTCGCCTCGGCGAGGCCCGCGGCGTCGGCGTCGTTCAGCACGGTCACGGGCTGGCCCAGGCGCTCGGTCAGCACGCGGTCGGCGTCCACGCCGAGCCAGGCGCGGTCGAGATTGTTCGCGCTCTGGACGAGGCCGTGCTTCACGATGCCCGGGAAGGTGCAGCCGACGGGCCCGCGCCAGCGCGCGCGCTGCACCAGGTCGACCACGGTCTGCACCACGGCCTCGGGTGTCGCCGGATGCGGTGTGTCGATCCGGATCCGCTCCGTCACGAGGCGCCCGCGCACGAGATCCACGCGCGCGCCCTTGATCCCGCTTCCGCCGATGTCCACGCCGAACGCCGTACCGGACTTCATGTCGCACCTCCGAAGCGCTCCCAGTGCAGGCACTCGTCGACCGGGCGGCGGGGCGGGCGGCCGTGGCGTCCCCGGGGCCAGCCGATCGGGAGCAGCGCGCAGCTCGGCGTCTCGGGCGGGAGGCCGAGGAAGGCGTCGATCTCGTCGCCGAAGGCGCGGTGCACGGTCGTGAGCGAGGCGCCGAGGCCGACCGCGCGACAGGCGAGCAGCACGTTCTGGATGCACGGGAAGAGCGCCTGCACCTGCGGCTGTCCGCGCCGGGTGTAGCCGGCGACGAAGAGATGGACGGGCGCCTCGTGCAGGTGCTCCGCCAGGTGCAGCGCGGCCTGCATGTTCCGCCGCCCGGCGGCGGGGAAGGCGGGATCCTTCGCCGCCTCGAGGGCCGGCGCGATGTAGGTCTCGAAGGCGCGCCGGTAGCGCTCCGCCACGAAGCTGCGTCGCGCGGCCTCGGTCACCGCGACGAAGATCCAGGGCTGGCGATTGCCGCCGCTCGGCGCGAAGGTGCCGGCCTCGCAGACTTTGCGGATCAGGCCGGGCGGCACCGGGTCGGAGCGGAGGCGGCGGATCGCGCGTGCCGTGCGGATCCCCTCGAGCAGCGGCACGTCCTCGCCAATGCGCTCGAGGTCGATCGTTTCCGGCGTCGCGTCGGCTCCCATCCGCCCTCCTTCAGCGCACCGCGGCCTGGAAGCGCTCGATCTTTCGCACCCGGCGCTGGAAGCGTGCGGTGCGGGTCGCGGGATTGTCGGCCACCGGGCTCGGGAGCGCCGCCGCGAGCTCCGCCGACTGGCGCCAGGAGAGCGCCGCCGCGGACGTTCCCCAGTAGTGACGCGCGGCAGCCTCGGCACCGAACACGCCGCGCCCGAACTGCGCAACGTTCAGGTAGAGCTCGAGGATCCGCTGCTTCGAAAGCTTCCGCTCCATCGCCCAGGTCAGCACCAGCTCGTGCCACTTGCGGAGCGGCGAGCGCGACGGAGTCAGGAACAGGTTCTTCGCGGTCTGTTGCGAGATCGTGCTCGCGCCCACCACGATCTTCCCCTGCTCGAGGTTCGTGTCCACGGCCTCGCGCACGGCGTCGTAGTCGATGCCTTCGTGGCGCCAGAAGCGCGCGTCCTCCGCCACCACCACCGTGCGCTTCAGCGTGTTGGAGATCTGCGGGTAGGGAACGGGCTTCCAGCGCAGCGGCGGGAGCGGCTCGTCGCCCGCCTCGCGGCTCGCCTCGTAGGCCTCGATGAACGCGGACTTCGGGACCGGCCCGTGCGCGAGCGCGTCCCAGTCGGGCCAGAGCCACGCCAGGTAGGCGAGATCGAGCGCCACCCCGAGCGCGAGCGCCGTCGCGGCGATGCGAAGGCCGCGACGCAGGCGGCCGCGCTGCGCGCGTGTGCGGCGGCGCGGGACGGAGCGGGCGTGGGCGGCCGACATCGGCCGCAGTCTAGTGGGGAAGCGAGGTCGCGCGCCCGCCGTGTTCGCGCGCCGCGAGCTCCGGCCCGAGCACGCAGTTCCGGCCCGCCGCCTTCGCGGCGTAGAGCCGGCGGTCGGCGACCTCGAGGATTCCCTCCGGCGTCGCGCCGTCGGCCGGCGCCACCGCGTAGCCGATGCTGAGCGAGACCGGCCGCGGCGGCCGCGCGCCCTCGCCCGGCTGCGAGAGCGCTGCGACGCGGAGCCGCGCCGCCTCGAAGCGCTCGAACAGCTCCTCGGGTCGCGCCTGGGGCAGGAGCAGTGCGAACTCGTCGCCGCCGAAGCGCGCGACCACGTCGGTGGCCCGGAACGAGCCGGAGAGCGCCTCCCCGATCTCGCGCAGCACGGTGTCGCCGACCGTGTGCCCGTGGGTGTCGTTCGTGCGCTTGAAGTAGTCCACGTCCACCAGCGCGAGGGCGCAGCTCCCCTCGCCGCGCCGGGCGCGCTCGGTCTCCTCGACCAGGCGCTCGCCGAGGAAGCGGCGGTTCAGGAGGCCCGTGAGGGCATCGCGGGTCGAGAGCAGGCTCATGCGGCGCGAGCGCTCGATCAGGCTCGCGGCGACCATCCCGAACGCCCCGATCATCACGAGCTTCCCGAACTGGAAGCTCCAGTCGAGGGCCGGCGCCTCGGCGCCTTGCGTGGCCACGACGTCGGTGACGCGCGCCATGTGGAGCAGGAACCCGCCGTAGCAGAGGAGGCTCGCGCTGGTGGCGACCACCGTGATGCGCGCGTCGTAGCGGAGCGCGGTGCTGACGATCACCAGGTAGTAGAGCGGGAACACCGTGGTGCTGCGCAGGGCGAGATCGGGTCGGCCCGAGAGCGCGAGCGCGACCAGGCAGGCCGTCACGAGCACCACGTCGCCGACGCTGCTCGCGAAGCCGATCCAGTCGGGGCCGACGCCGCGCTCGACCAGCCGGCGCACGACCATGCTCTCGCCCAGCGCGAGCGTCGCGATCGCGAGCATCGCGCGGACGGTCGTATCGAACGAGTACTGAGCCCACATCGCGCCGACGATCGGGAGGAGCATTGCGATCACCCAGACCCGGCGCTGCGCGAGCATGCGCTCGGCGTCGGCGCCGGCCTGGCGCAGCGAGAGGTCGGGCGCGCGCCAGAGGTCGCGCCAGCCCACCGCGCCAGCGTTCGGCGGAGTCAAGCCCGCTTCCACGCGCGCGCCTCCTGGGCCTCGACGGCTTCGCGGTCCGAGACGTCGGGACCGACCACGCAGCCCCGGCCCGCCGCCTTCGCGGCGTAGAGCCGGCGGTCGGCGAGCTCGAGCAGCGCGTCGGCGGTCTCGCCCTCGGCGGGCGCCGCGACGACGCCGGCGCTCAAGCCGAGGCGGATCCCGGCCGCGCCGATGCGGCCGGGCAGCTCGATCGCCGCCACCGCCCACGCCGCGCTCTCGAAGCGCGCACGCACGTCGGTGCCGCTCGCCTCGGGCAGGAGCAGGGCGAACTCGTCGCCGCCGTAGCGCGCCACGGTGTCGGTCGCGCGGAACGAGCGCAGCATTGCCTCCGCGACCGCGCGCAGCGCGGCGTCGCCGCCGGCGTGCCCGCCGACGTCGTTCGCGCTCTTGAAGCGGTCGATGTCCACGACGGCGAGGGCGAAGCGCGAGCGGCCGCGCCGGGCGCGCTCGCTCTCCTCCGCCAGACGCTCGTCGAAGAAGCGCCGGTTCAGGAGCCCCGTCAGCGGATCGCGGGTCGAGAGCATGCAGAAGCGTCGGGCCCGCGCGATCAGGTAGAGGGCGAGGGCGCCGGCGCCGACCATGAGCAGGAGGTTCGTGAGCTCGAGGCTCCACGAGAAGCGGAGCGTTCGCGCGACGTCGGGGCCGAGGCTCGACAAAAGGCGGGGCTCCGCCCAGACCAGGAAGGCGCCGTACTGGGTGACGCTCGTGCCGACCGCCGCGAGGCAGAGCCGCGCGTCGTAGCGCAAGGCCGTGCTCGCGATGATCAGGAAGTAGAGCGGGAACACCCCGGAGTGCCCGATCGGGGCCTCGACGCTGCCTGCGAGCGCGAGCCCGACGAGGCAGAGCGTCACCAGGCTGACGTCGCCGAGCGTGCTCGCGAAGCCGAGCCAGCGCCGGCCGGCGCGCCGGCCCGCGACACTCAGGATCCAGCCCGAGTGGACGAGGGCGGCGCCGATGGCGACCAGGGCGACGGCGACGGCCGCGTTCGCGCCGTGCTCCTGGAAGGCGAGACCGAGCAGCGCGAGCAGCATCGTGCTGACGCCGAGCCGCAGCCGCGCCAGGGCGAGCTCGCCGTCCGCGGCGGCCTCGATCAGCGCGAGATCGGGCCGCTCCCACAGCCACGCGCGCTGCGGTCCGATGGACGTGACCTGCGACGGCTGGCCCGTCTCCATGGATCCCCCGACGCCCGGGCCGTTCCGTACGGCCGGACGCTCCGGGAATCGGAAGAACGGGCCCTCGAATGAAGCCTTGAGGATGCGGTCGCCCACCCCCGCGCCTCAGGGCAGGAGGATCACCTTCCCCGTGGTGGCGCGGCCTTCGAGGGCCCGATGCGCATCGGCGGCGTGCCCGAGCGGGAAGCGCGCGCCGATGCGCACCCGCAGCCGGCCGGTGACGATGGCGCCGAGCACGGCGCCCGCCCGGAGCTCCAGGTCGGCGCGCTCGGCGATGTAGTGGGCGAGCGTCGGGCGCGTGATGAAGAGGCTTCCGAGCTCCGAGAGCCGGCGCAGCTCGAAGGGCGGGACCGGCCCGCTCGCCTGGCCGAAGAGCACGAGCAGGCCCCGCGTCCGCAGCGAGCGCAGGCTGCCCTCGAAGGTGGCGCGCGCCACCGAGTCGTAGACGACGTCGACGCCGCGCTCGCCGGTCAGGCCGCGCACGGCGGCGGCGAAGTCGGTCTGGTCGTAGCGGATCACCTCGTCGGCACCGGCCTCCCGCGCGAGCGCCGCCTTCTCCGCCGTCGAGCAGGTGCCGATCACGCGCGCGCCGGCCGCGCGCAGCGTCTGCACCAGCAGGAGGCCCGTGCCGCCGGCTGCCGCGTGCACCAGCGCGGTGTCGCCGGGCCGGGTCTCGCGCACGCCGTGGGCGAGGTAGTGCGCGGTCATCCCCTGGAGCATCGAGGCCGCAGCGAGCTCGTCCGGGACGCCGTCGGGGACGCGCACCACCGCCTTCGCGGGCGCGTTCACGTGGCTCGCGTACGAGCCCGGCGCCGACGCCCACGCCACGTGATCGCCGACGGCGAAGCCCGCGACCCCGGGCCCGAGCGCCTCGATCGTGCCCGCGCCCTCGAGGCCCGCCACGAAGGGCAGCGGTCGCGGGTAGAGACCGGTGCGGAAGTAGACGTCGATGAAGTTGACGCCCGCGGCGGCGACGCGGACGCGGAGCTCGCCCGGGCCGGGCGGCGGGAGCTCCGTGCGCTCGAGCGAGAGGCGCTCGGGGCCTCCCGTCTCGCGCACGAAGACCGCTTCAGTCGGAGGCAACGGGCCTTTCGCCGCCGAGGGAGCCCAGGCGCTCGTGCAGGGCGGTGCGCAGCTCCTTCGGCAGCGTGCCGACGATCAGGAAGCGCACCGAGTCCTCGGACTCGTTCTTCCAGGCGTGGTCGTGCGACGCCTTGAAGTGGAGGCTGTCGCCGGTCTGCAGGTGGTACATCTTGTCGCCGAGGGTCACGGTCAGCTCGCCGGCCTCGACCAGGATCCAGATCTCGCCGCCGTGGCGCAGCACGTCGCCGCTGCCGCTCCCGGGCTGGTGCGTGACGCGCCAGACCTCGATCTGGTTGTCCACGAGATCGCCCGACAGGCGCTCGACCAGCATCCACGCCTTCACGCCCACGGGATGACGCTCGGCGGGCCGCAGGTGCACGACCTCGACGTCGTCGGCGCCGTCGTGGATCAGCTCGCCGGGGCGGCGACCGAGGCCGCGCGCGAGCTTCAGCAGGACGGCGACCGTCGGCACCATCTGCAGGGTCTCGATCTTCTGGACGGTGCTCGCTGCGAGGCCGCTTCGCAGCGCGAGCTCCTGCAGCGTGAAGCCGCCTGCCTCGCGCCACGCGCGGATGCGCCGCGCCATGCGTTCGATCTCGATGTCCATGGCAACCCGCTCCTGCCGCCCGCCACCGGGATCCGCGATCGGTCGTGTCGCAGCGCTGACCGCACGGAAGGTCCCGCTCGGCCACCACGCGTCGCGGAATCAGACTCATGTACCGCCCTCGGCGGCCCCGAGTCAACGGCTACTACGCTCGTGCATGGCGCCGGATGCGCGGCGGCGTCTCGTCCGCCTCGAAGTCGTGCCGTACCTTGCTCGTCCCGTGACGTCGCTCACACAAATCGTCGTCGTCGGCGCCTCCCTGGCCGGCCTGCGCGCGGTCGAGGCCCTGCGCCGCCTCGGCTTCGACGGGCGCATCACGTGGATCGGCGCGGAGCGGCACCTCCCCTACGACCGCCCGCCGCTCTCGAAGGACGTCCTCGCGGGCACGCGCGAGCCCGCGCGCATCGCGCTGCGCGATCCCGATTCGTACGACGAGCTCGCCGTCGAGCTCCGCCTCGGCCGCCGCGCCACGCGCCTCGACCTCGCCGCCCGCACGCTCTCCCTCGACGACGGCGCCCGCGTCGGCTTCGACGGCCTCGTGATCGCGACGGGCTCGTGTGCGCGCACGCTCAAGGGCGCGCTACCGCGCGCCGGCGTGCACCTGCTGCGCACGCTCGACGACGCGCTCGCGCTGCGCGACGCGCTCGACGCAGGCCCGCGCGTCGCGATCGTCGGCGCGGGCTTCATCGGTGCGGAGGTGGCGGCGACCTGTCGCACGCGCGGCCTCGAGGTGACGATGATCGAGCCCCTCGCGACGCCGCTCCTTCGGGGCATCGGCGCCGAGCTCGGCGCGCGCGTCGCGGCCCTGCACCGGGACCACGGCGTGGACCTGCGCTGCGGCGTCGGGGTCGAGGCGATCGAAGGCGGCGCGCGCGTCGAGGCGCTGCGCCTCTCGGACGGCGCGCGGGTGCCCGCGGACGTGGTGCTCGTCGGCATCGGCGCGGCGCCCGAGACCGCGTGGCTCGAGGGCTCGGGGCTGCGGCTCGAGGACGGCGTGGTGTGCGATTCCGCCTGCCGTGCGGCGCCCGGAGTCGTGGCCGCCGGAGACGTCGCGCGCTGGCACAACGTCGTGTACGACGACTCGATGCGCGTCGAGCACTGGACCAACGCCGTCGAGCAGGCCGGTCACGCCGCGGCGACGCTGCTGGCCGGCGACGGCGCCGAGCCCTACGCCCACGTCCCCTACGTCTGGACCGACCAGTACGAGATGCGCCTCCAGATCGCAGGGCACCCGCAGCCGGGCGACGCGACGCGCATCGTCGAGGGCACGCCCGAGGAGGGCCGCTTCGTGACGCTCTTCGGCCGCGGTGGCCGTCTCGTCGCCGCCGTGGGCTTCCAGCGGGCGCGTCAGGTGAACGCGTGGCGGCGAAGGATCGCGACCGGAACCCGCTTCGACGACGCAGTCGCGCTCGGCGCCGGCACGTCAGGGGCCGTCGCCGGGTAGGGTCGCGCCCGCGTCGCCGTCCGCTCCTGGCTCCCAGTCGATCCGGACACGCTTGCGGCCGAAGCTGCGCGCGGCGTCGACGTCGGTCCCCATGTACACGTCGATATGACGGTACGACCCTCCACCCGTGCGATCGAGGACGCGATACTCGCCCGGCAGACCGGCGATCCGCACGCGCGTTCCCCGCACCAGGCCGAGCGCCTCGAGATCGCGCGACACCGCGATCGCGCGCATCCCCGGGACGAGACGATCTCCCCAGGCGGCCTCCTGCGGCCGGCCGTCGGTCTGGCCGGCCGTCGAGTTGTAGGCCGTCGCGGTGACGACGAGCGTGCGCGGCCCGGGCTCGCGTGGCGCTGGCGTAGGAGCCGGCGCAGGCGCGAGGCGCGCGCACGCGCCGGTGGCGAGGGCAACGGCGAGCACGAGCACCAGGGCATTCGTACGGCCGACGCGATCGACGGTAGGAGCGGACGGAGCGCTTGCAGCCATACGGCGGAGAGTACGGGAGGACCGTGCCCTGGATCGAGTCCACCGGAGCCTGCCCGGGGCCCGTCGCTCCGGCGACCCCGTGCGCTGTCTGGACGAGGGACCGCTCGATCAGCCGCCGGGTCCAGGCTCCGTCGCGACGTCGACCCGCAGCATCCGCGTCTGCGTCCGCCCGAGATCGTCGATTGCCCGCACCACGAAACGACCGGGCCGCGCGGTCCAGAACAGGGTGCCGCTGCTCGGTGTCGCGCCGACGTAGGCGTCGTCGACGAACCAGTGGACCCGGCGGCCGTCGGCGTCCGAGGCCGCGGTGAAGGGGATCGGGTCCTGCGCCCCGGGGCGAATCTGGTAGGCGACCCGAGCCTCGGGCAGCTCGATACGAAGCGGCTCGCCACCCGCACGCCCCACGCCGCAGTCGCGGGCGAACGGCGGCGGCGTGCGCCGCGCGATGCCGACGCTGCGGAAGAGCCCGAGCAGATCCGAGGGCCAGAACTCGTAGACGTCGCGCCGCACGCCGCGCGTCTCGCCGGGGCAGGCGCGCAGCCCCGTCGCGAGCTCGATCGCGACCTCGCGGTGGATCGCGCAGGGTGCGATCGGCGACACGCCCGGGACGACCCACGTCGCCTTGCGGCTCGGGCAGTGCGCACCGGGGACCGCGCCCGACAGCGCGCAGACCTCGACGCGAACGAGGGCGAGATCCCGAGGCGGCGGCGGCTCGGCGGCGCCGCTCGCAGCGCGGAGCGCGTCGGCGAGACCGAAGAAGAGGGGCCCCGCGGCCTCGCGCCCGACGAAGCTCGGGTTCGGCGTGCCGTCGAAGTTCCCGATCCAGACGCCGACCACGTAGGGCCCGACGAGCCCCAGGGCCCAGGCGTCGCGGAAGCCCCAGGAAGTGCCGGTCTTCCACGGGACACCGCGTCGCGCCCGTGTGTCGGAGGCCCGCACGTCCTGGCCGGGGCGCGGGTTCGTGCGCAGCATCTCGAGCACCAGATGGCTCGCCTCGCGCGAGAGCAGGCGCGTCGGCTCGCCGGCGCTCGGCGGGGCGGCGCCGTCGATCGCGCGCAGGAGACGCAGCGGTCGCAGCGTGCCGCCGTTCGCGAGCATCGCGTAGAGCGTCACCAGCTCGTCGAGGCGCAGCTCGACGCCACCGAGCGCGAGCGCGAGGCCGTAGTGGTCGGCGCTGCGCAGGCCGCCGATGCCCGCGGCTGCGAGCAGTCCGTGGAGGCCCGGCCCGGGCAGCGCGTTCGCGAGCTGCACCGCGGGCAGGTTGCGGCTTCGCACCAGCGCATCCGTCGCCGAGATCGGGCCCAGGAAATCGCGCTCGAAGTTCTCGGGGTTCCAGGCCGAGATCGTGAGCGAGGCGTCGCGGAGCAGCGTCTCGGGATGGATCCGGCCCGCGTCGATCGAGAGCGCGTACAGGAAGGGCTTGAGCGCCGAGCCCGGCGAGCGGCGCCCGCGCACGCCGTCCACGGGCCCGCGAATCGCAGGGTCGCCGTGATCGCCGGAGCCGACGTAGGCGACGGCCTCCATCGTGCGGTGGTCCACCACGAGGGCCGCCGCATTGCGGATGCCGAAGCGGCGGCCGCGCTCGAGGTGCAGCGCCACCTGGCGCTCGGCGAGGCGTTGGAGCCGCGGGTCGAGCGCGCTCTCGAGGCGCGCGGCGAAGGGATGCTCCGCAACGAGCCGGTCCACGAGGTGCGGCGCGCGGAACGGGAGCTCCTCGCGGGCGCGGAGCGGCAGCAGGTCGAGCATCGCGCCGGCGTCGCTTCCGTGCGTCGTGCGCCAGCGCGCGTCGAGGGCGCGCCGGGCGGCGGCGAGGGCCACGCGCCCGCGCTCCGCGTGGGGCGAGCGCGCCGCCGGGCTCTTCGGCAGCACCGCGAGCGTCAACGCCTCGGCGAGCGTGAGCTTCGCGACGGGCTTTCCGAACCAGACGAGGCTCGCGGCGCCCACGCCCTCGACGTTCGCGCCGTAGGGTGCGAGGTTGAGATAGGCCTCGAGGATCTCGCGCTTGGTGTAGAAGAGCTCGAGCTCGAGGGCGCGCAGGATCTGCACCCCCTTTCCGCGCGGCGTCCGCGTCGAGAGGTCGAAGCGCAGCCGTGCCACCTGCATCGTGAGCGTCGAGCCGCCGACGCGTCGAACGCCGCCGAGATAGGTCTCGCGCACCGCCCGCAGCAGCGAGAACGGGTTCACCCCCGGGTGTCGGAAGAAGTGACGATCCTCCTGGAACAGGGTGGCCTCGACCACCACCGGCGGGATCTCTTCGAGCGGCACGAAGAGCCGGTAGCGCTCGTCGCTCGCGAGGGTCAGGCGCAGGAGCGAGCCGTCTCGCGCCCGCACCTCCTGGGAGAAGCCCGGCCGGTTCACGAGCAGCGGCTTCGGCACGAGGCGCGGCAAAGCGAGCCACGCGGCGCCGAAGAGCGCGGCCGCGCAGACGACGCGCCGCAGGCGGCGCGCGCCGGCGCTCACTCGTGGACCTCGATCGTACCGCCGGGCGCTCGCGCCTCGACGCTCCGGTCGTAGAGGCCCTCGGCCTGGAGCGGCGGCACTTTGTACCGGCCTCGATTCATCGGCTTCAGGCGATAGACGAACTGGCGCGCGCTGCCGTCCGCGAAGCCGTAGAAGACGACGCGATCCTCGCGCACGTCCACGTAGCCCGGGCTCCAGTCGTCGCTCGACGGCACGGCGGAGCGTCGCTCGGCGAGCGCGTCTGCCGAGAGATCGACCTCGAAGCCGCCCGGGAGCAGGTCCACGAGCGCGATCTCGTGGACGCCGCCGTCCGTCGCGCGGACGTGGAGCACCACGTCGAGCTTCTCGCCCAGGGCGAGCGTGCTCACGGCCTCGCCCTTCGTGTTGCGCAGCTCGCGCCGCACCTCGACGCCCTTCGTCATGGTGTCGGCCGGCGGCGTGCGGTCGTAGCCGCGCTCGGCGAGCTGGGCGTAGAGGGCGGTGCCGCGCGGCGCGGTCGCGCGCACGAGGGTCGCATCGGGCGGGACCGGCGTCCGCAGGAGCAGCGTGCCGCTTGCGTCGAGGGAGCGCGCCTGGGCGCCGGCTCCGGCGACGGCCTCGAGCGCGAGACCCGCCGCCGCGGCGGGCGGCGCGAGCGTCGCGTGGGCGTCGAGCGCGAGCACCGCCAGCGCCGACGAGAGCGTCTGATAGCGCCCCGCGACGATCTCGCCGACGACGCCGCCGAGCGCCTTCGGCGAGAGCGCCTTCGCGCGCTCGGGGAAATGCTTCGAGAGCAGGTAGAGCGCGAGGCTGCGGTGGACGAGCGGGTCGTAGTAGCTCGCGAGGTCGGGGGTCACCTCGGTCTCGAGGGACACGCCGGCTGCGAGCCGCGTCGCCTCTTCGTCGAGATTCAACAGCCGGAAGCTCGCGGCGAGGAGCAGTGCGGCCAGGTCGCGGCCGCCGTGGGCCGGATCGATGCGACGGAGCGCGCTCGCGAGCGCTCGCGCCTGCTGCGTCTTCACGACGCCGTTCCGCGTCACGAGGTAGAGCGCGTACGCCTTCGCGCGCAGGTCCGGCAGGGCGTCGGCGGGCTGGCCCGCGAGCTGATCGAGGTAGGCGAGGGCGCGCGCGAGCGTCGCCGGCGGCACCGCCTGGCCGCGCGCGCGGGCCTCCATCAGGAAGTGCGTCGACCAGGCGGTGACGAAGTCGTTCGTGGAGCCGCCGGCCTGCCACAGGCCGAAGGCGCCGTCGGCGTCCTGACGGCCCTGCAGGGTCGCGAGCGCGCGCTCGAAGAGCCGGCGCGCACGCTCGGGATCGAGCCCGAGGTCGGGGCGCGCGCCGAGCACGACGCCCGGCAGGGCCGCGCTCACGACCTGCTCCGTGCAGCCGTGCGGGAAGTCCCCGAGCCACTCGGCGAGGCCGAGCACGAGGCCGAGGGGCGCCGCACTCGCCGACGCCGAGACGTCGCGCCGGGCGGCGTAGAGCGTGCGCGTCACGGGAAGCTCCGCGGTCCCGCCGTCGGGGGCGATCGCGGTCGTGAGCGTCGTGCGCTCCGGGGACGCCGGCCGCACGCTCAGCTCGATCGACGAGCGGACGCTCTTCCCACCGCTCGCAGCGCGGAACACCAGGGTCGCGGGCCCGGGCTCCGCCTCGACCTTCACGCGGAAGCGCGCGACCGCGTCGCGGCCCTCGTCGATCGCGAGGGTCTGCCTGGCGTCGCCGGCGAGCACGAGGCCCGCGGGAAGCTCGAGCGCGACCTCGACGGGCGTCGCCTTGCCGCTTCCCTCGAGGGTGTTCGCGACCAGGGTCGAGGCCTCGAGCTCGTCGCCCGGCGCCGCGAAGTACGGCACGGTCGGCTGCAGCACGAAGGGCCCGCGCACGATCGTCTTCGCCTCGGCGACGCCGATCGCGGACTCGTCCACCGCGACCGCCACCACCCGCAAGCTGCCCTGGAAGTGATCCGGCAGGGTGTAGGAGCGCTCGCCCGCGCCCGCCGGCGCGTCGATCACGCCCGACCAGAACGCGACGGGCTCTTGACCGCGACGCTTGAAGGGGTTCAGGTTGCCGGCGAGCAGCAGGTCCTCGTCGCCGCCGGGCGCCGAGCTCCCGCGCAGCACCGAGAGCTCCGGCAGCACGAGGTCGAGGATCTGCGAGGTCGTCACGCCGAGGGCCCGCTTGCGGAAGAAGTGGCCGAGCGGGTCCGGCGTGCGCCAGCGCGCGACCTGCAGGATGCCCTCGTCCACCGCGAGCAGCACGAGCTTCGTGGGACGCTCGACCGTGTAGCCGATGCGCAGCGTCGAGCCAGGCTCGACCTTCTCGGGGACGTCGAGCCGGAGGGGCTGCGCGTGGCGCGCGCGGCTCACGCTGAAGGGCGCCGCGCCGGAGGAGAGCGGCGACAGGAAGATCTCGCGCGAGTCGAGGCTGCGCACGAACGAGACCACGACGTAGGCGTTGCCCTCGACCGTCTCGGGGAGGCGGATGCGCTGCACGCTCGCCGTCGTGTCCGCCCGGAACCACTGCGCGGCGTAGACCCGGTCGCGCTCGATCGTGATCAGGCCGGCGCCCGCGTAGGGCGCGCGGATCTCGAGCTCGATCTCCTCGCCCGGCGCGTAGTCGCGCTTCGAGAGCGCGAGCTCGAGCTCGGCGTTGCGGTCGAGCTTGGCCGCCACGTTGCCCTCGCCCACCACCTCGAAGGGCACGCGGTTCCGCTCGGTGCCCTCGGCGTCGCGCAGCACGAAGACGAAGCTCCCGACGGCGTCGGTCGGAAGCGCGAGGGCGCTGCCCGGCGCGGCGAGATCGATGGGGGTCTTCCTGCGCGACTCCTCCTTCCGCACGGACTGGTAGGCGAGGAGGCCGTTCGGCTGGCGCTGCAGCACGGAGACGAAGCGGACCTCGACCAGCTCCGCGCTCGCGCCCGCGACGTCGAGCGCCTTCAGGTCGGGGCCGACCGCCGCGAGCGTCACGCTGCGCGCGGCGCCCTTGCGCACGAAGCCGAGGTCGCCGTCGGGCTTCCAGGCCAGGAGCCAGGGCAGGGGCGACACGATCGCGCCGGCGTCCATCGCGACGCTGCGACCGCCGTCCGCTTCGAAGCCCTCGGCCAGGAAGCGCAGGCGGTAGGTCGCACGCTCGAAGCGCTCGAGCCCGAGCGCGAACGTCGCCTCGCCCTGCGCGTCGGTCTTCGTCTCGGCCAGCGTCTCGTCGTAGCTCTGCTTCGCGGCGAGCGGGTCGTAGAAGCTCCAGCCTTCCCAGCCGGCGAAGGACGGGAACGCGGGCGAGAGCCGGAGCGTCGCCTTGACCGGGTTGCCGACGGCGGGCGTGCCGAAGAGGTTGCGCAGCGAAACGCGGGCTGAGAGGTCCTGCGGCGAGATCCAGCCCGGGCTCGGCGGCGCCGAGAGCTTCGCGTCGATCGTCATGCGATCGGGCTGGAACTCCTCGACGCGCACGCTCGTCTGGCCGAGCAGACCGCGCCGCTCGCCGTCGCGCACGATCCAGAGCTGCACGGTGTAGATGCCGGTCGGCGACGCCTCGAGCGTCGTGAAGCGCCAGTCGCGAAGGCCGGCCGCAGGAATGGCCACGGGCTCGCGGCGGATCTCGACGCCGCGCGGGTCGGTGACGGCCAGCTCGAGGGGCAGGCCCTCGGGCAGCGGACGCCAGTCGAGGGGCTTCACGACGAGGCCGAGGCGCACCTCCTCGCCGGGCCGGTAGATGCCGCGATCGCTGAACAGGAAGGCCTGGAGCGACTCGGCGTCGGCGTCGTCCGCGAGGCCGCCGACGTCGAAGCGCGAGAGGTTCAGGCGCCGGTCGTAGCGCTCGTAGGGAAGGAAGGCGAGGTCGCCGTCCTTCTGCACGGTGTAGACGGTCGGCGCCTTCTCGCGCGCGAGATCGCGGAAGCTCGGCAGGGTCGCGCGGCCCGCGGCGTCGGTCGTCGCCGAGAAGGCCGGGAGCCCGTTGCGCCCGAGGATCGCGACATCGGCTCCGGCGACCGGCTCGCCCGAGCGCAGCGACATCACGAACACGTCGTGGGAGCCGTCCTCCGCGTCCTTCACCAGGAAGCCGAGGTCGGTCACGAGCACGAGGCGCCGGTCGGCGGGCCAGGCGATCGCCTCCTTCTTCTCGGGGTCGAAGCCGCGCACCCGGAGCTGGAACAGGCCGCGCGGGGGTGCTCCGCCCGAGACGAAGGAGCCGAAGTCGACGACGTCGTATTGCGGCGCCCCGGGTGTCGCCGCGGGGATCGCGTGCACCTCGCGGAACACCTCGGACAGGTCGTCGGTGTCGAGGTTGCCCCGGAACACCGGCCGCTGGAACTCGCCTCCGCTCTGGGAGGCGAGATGCGCGAGCGACCCCGGCAGGACGCGCGAGAGCTCGATCTCGACCGCGCGCAGGTTCCGCACCAGCACCGAGAGCTTCTTCTCGCCCGTGAGCGAGAGCAGCGCGCCTTCGTGCAGGATCTCGATCGTGCGCGGGAGGTCCTCGACCCGGACGGTTGCGCCGTAGGGCTGTGCCAGCGCGTAGTCGCCGAAGGCCCGCGTGCCACGCTCGACGCGCACGTAGAGCCAGCGCCCCGGCGTCGCCTGGTAGCGGAAGGCCTGGAGCTTCGAGTAGGGGGTCTCGCTCGGGAGCCAGCTCGGATCGACGATCATGGCCTTCGCGAGCACCTCGGGCCCGACCTCGCCGGCGTCGTCCCAGCGGTGTTCCGGATCGGCCGGCAGGTCGCCGACCGGGGGCTTGGTCGCGGGCAGCTCGTAGACGGCGACGTTCTGCGCGAGGTCCTCGATGCGCACCGCCGCCGTGAACTGGAGCGTCACGACGCGCTCCATCTGGTGCTCGTCGTTCGTCACCACCGAGGCCTCGATCGACTCGACGCGGAAATACGTCGCGACGCTCGGCACCAGGACACCGAGCTCGAGCGCCTCGGTCGTGCCCGGGCCGCCGCGCGCGGCCTGGACGCCCGCGTCGAGCGACACGCGCATCTCGCCCTCGCGATCGGGCAGCGGCACCACATCGCTCGTCACGTAGGCCGTCGCGCCGACGGCGTCGTAGCTCACCTGGAAGCCGAAGGACTTGACCGAGGGGTCCCGGAAATCCTTCGCTGGATCGACCCGGAGCCGCAGGGCGAGCCGCTTCTCGAGGCTGGCGCGGTCGACGGGATGCGTGAAGCGCAGGGTCGCCGTCACGCGCTTGTTCCGCGGGTCGGTCGGGTCCTCGTAGAACGACCGGCCCAGCACCTGGCCCGCGAAGCGCGGCGATCCGAAGTCGATGCGATGGCGCTCGAGCAGCGCCTGCTTCGCGAAGAAGCGGGGCTCGAAGCGTACGACGTAGTCCGTGCCGACCGGCCAATCCTCGGCGGGCGTGAAGACGAGCTCGGCGTCGTTCGTCCAGCGCCAGGTTCCGGCGACGGCCGGCGACACCGTGAAGCCCTGCGTCACCTCCTTGCCCACCTGCTCCAGGGGCGCCGCGGCGCCCGAGAAGCGCACCACCAGCGGGTTCGGCTTCGGCTCGGGAATCTCGGGCGTCGGCAGCGGCGTCGGCGCCGGCTCCTGGATCGAGATCTCGAGATAGGCGGGCCTCGGCCGCGACTCCCACCAGCGCCAGCCGAGCCAGCCCGCGAGCGCGACCGCGGCGAGGAGCGCCAGCGCGGCGGCGAAGGCGCGCGGCGACTCGCGGCGCCGGCGTGCGAGCGGCGCGAAGAGAGCCTGGAGCCAGCCGGGCGGTGACCAGCGCAGCTCTCCGAACAGGAAGCGGAGCAGGCGGCGGAGCGCGTTCATGCGGGGGCGACCTCGAGCGCGTCGGTGGTGCGCGCCGACGGCGCCGGTAGGATGCCCTGCGGCGCGCGGGGCGTACAGCCGATTGCGACGGCGCGACCCGCGGGAGATTCATGGCGACGGACGTTCGGTTCTCGGAGGCTGCGCGCACCTGGCTGCGGATCGGCCTCCAGAGCTTCGGCGGCCCCGCCGGCCAGATCGCCGTGATGCACCGGGTCGTGGTGGACGAGAAGCGTTGGGTGAGCGAGGCGCGCTTCCTCCACGCGCTCTCGTTCTGCACCCTGCTGCCGGGCCCCGAGGCGATGCAGCTTGCGACCTATCTCGGCTGGCTGATGCACCGCGTGCCCGGCGGTCTCGTCGCGGGGCTGCTCTTCGTACTGCCCGGTGCGGCCGTGATGCTCGGCCTCTCCTTCCTCTACGCGCGCTTCGGTCGGGTGCCGTGGATCGAGGCCGCCTTCCTCGGCGTGAAGGCCGCCGTGCTGGCGCTCGTGCTCGAGGCGCTCCTGCGCATCGGCCGGCGCGCCCTGCGCGGCCGGCTGCCGATGGGGCTCGCCGCCGGCGCGTTCGCGGGCCTGTTCGCGCTCGCGATCCCATTCCCGGTGATCGTGCTCGCGGCGGGCGCGATCGGAGCGCTCGCCGCCCGGGCGGGGATGGGCGGCGGCGACGCGCCCGACGGGCCCGAGGAGGCTCCGCCTCCGGCCCACGCCCGTCCCGACGTCGGGCGCGCGCTCCGCACCGCCGCGGTCTTCCTCGCGCTCTGGCTCGGACCGGTGTCGTTGCTCGTCGCGCTGAAACCCGGCGGGGACGTGTTCCGCGAGATCGCGCTCTTCTTCAGCCAGCTCGCGGTCGTGACCTTCGGCGGTGCCTACGCGGTGCTCGCCTACGTCGCCCAGCGCGCGGTCGAAGGCTTCGGCTGGCTCAGCGCCGGCGAGATGCTCGACGGCCTCGGCCTGGCGGAGACCACGCCCGGACCGCTGATCCTGGTGCTGCAGCACGTCGCCTTCCTCGCGGCCTGGAAGCAGCCGGGAGCGCTCGCGCCCGGGGTGGCGGGGACGCTCGCCGCCGCCCTCGCGCTCTGGGTGACCTTCGTGCCCTGCTTCCTCTGGATCTTCGTCGCCGCGCCGTGGGTCGAGTCCGTGCGGGAGAGCCGCGCCCTGCGCGGGGCCCTCGCCGGGATCACCGCGGCGGTCGTCGGGGTGATCGCGAACCTCTCGCTCTGGTTCGCGCTGCACGTCGTCTTCGCCCGGGTCGGCACGCTCGCGTGGGGGCCGATCCATCTGCCGTGGCCCGAGCTCGCGAGCCTCGAGCTGCGCGCGGCGGCGATCGCCGCCGCGGCGATCGTCGCGGCCCTGCGCTTCGGCGTCGGCTTGTTCCCGCTGCTCGTGGGAAGCGCCCTCGCCGGGCTCGCGGGCCGCGCGCTCGCGCCTTGATCCCGATCGCCCGGGCGGCGAGCATGCCGCCATGACGCGTCTCGCCCTCGCGCTGTTCGTGTCGCTCGCGACCTGGCTGCTGGTGGAGGGCGCCTGGAGCGTCGCCCACGGCCGGAGGCCCGTTCCGAGCCTCTCGGCCCGCGCCGCGGACGTCGTAGCGACCCTGCGCGGTGACGGCGCCGAGATCGCCGACGAGACCGCGCCGCCCCTCCTGCGGAGCCGGGCCGAGCTCGACGCGCTCCTGCCGGAGCTCGAGCGCGCCCACGTCGTGCTCGGGAACTCGCCGTACCGGAAGCTCGCGAGCGAGGACGCGCGCTTCACGACGGGGGACGCGAAGCAGGGCACCCTGCGCCTGAAGCCCGACCTGCGGGCCGAGACGGCGTTCCTCCACACGACGCTCTTCGAGCCCCTCGACCCGCTGAACTACACCGTGCGGCGCGACGAGACGCTGCCGACGCGCCTCGACCGCTTCTTCGCACGCTACGCCTTCGCGCCGCGCACCTTCAGCACCAACGCCTTCGGCGAGCGCACGACGCTTCCGCCCTCGCAGGCCGACACCGCGGTGCTGGTCGCGGGCGACAGCGTCGCCTTCGGCCAGATGCTCGCCGACGACGAGCACCTGGCCTCGCAGCTCCAGGCGCGCGTGCCCGGGCATCGCTTCGTGAGCCTCGGCATCCCGGGCGGGAGCCAGCTCGAGTCCCTGGCCGCGCTCGAGGAGGCCGTGGCCCGCACGCCGCGCGTCGCCGCCCTCGTCTACGTGCACTTCGACAACGACTACGTGCTCGACCAGACGCCCGCGACGGTCGTCGATCGGCTCGCGGACTTCGCCGCGCGGCACGCGCTGCAGCGCGTCGTCTTCGTCGCGCACCACTACGTCGACCAGACCATGCCCGAGATCTTCCGCAGCGACGCCGCGAGCTTCGCCGAGGGGCGCACGCGCACGCAGGAGCTGCTGGCGCGCGCTGCGGCGGCGGGCTTCCACGTGATCGACACGACGCCGCTCGTGGCCGCGGCACGCGACGAGGCCGGCTCGCTGCTCGCGGGCGCCGCGCTCTATCTCGACCACGCCCATCTCTCGCGCGAGGGCACGCGCCGCCTCGCGGCGCTCGTCGCGCCGGCGCTCGAGGGAGACGCGGCGGAGGCCGCCGTGCGGTGAGCGGCTCCCGCGAGGTCAGCGGAGCGCCTGCGCCGCCGTCCACGCCAGCACGAGCTGCGCGCCGTAGTAGAGCGGGAGTCCCCAGAGCTTGTTCGCGAGCGCGTGCACAACGAATCTCTCGCGCGCCACCGCGAGATCCGAGACGTAGAACATCACTGCGCCGAGCAGGATCGCAGGCCAGCGCGGCTGGCCGAAGGCCGCAGCAGCGCCGATCACCATGAACGAGATCACGGCGACGTAGGCGAGCACGGGGACGCGCATCTTTCCGGGCAGATGCGGCGAGAGCCAGCGCCAGCTCAGGGCCGCCGGGAGCGCGACCAGCAGCGCGCCCGCGAACGCGGCGGGCGCCGAGACGCCGCGGAGCGTGAAGGCCACGGCGAAGGCGAGATGCCCGAGCAGGAACGAGACCAGGCCCCCGAGAAAGGCCGCGTTCACCTTCGGGATCAGGAGCACGTCGCCGAGGGCGCCGAGCGCGAGGGCGAGCAGCACCATGCGACCGTAGGGCGTCTCGAGGGCGCCGCCCTCGAGCCCCGCCAGCACGAACGAGAGCGAGGCCAGGGGCTTCGCGATCCAGCGCAGCCGCTGCGAGCCGCGCCACTCGGCGACGAGGAGCAGGGCGAGGAAGGCGAGGCAGGCGACGACGAACGGTGTCATGGCCGGCCGATGCTAGCCTCGCGGCCCGTGGACGTCCTGCTGATCGATCTCGACGACACCCTCTATCCCGCAGACAGCGGCGTCCTTCCGCGTCTCGACCTGCGCATCAACGCCTACCTGCGCGAGGAGCTCCGGATCCCCGCCGCCGAGGTCGACGTCCTGCGGCAGACGCTGCGCGACGCCCACGGCACGACGCTCCACGGCCTGATGGCGCGCCACGAGATCGATCCCGACCACTACCTGCGCTTCGTCCACGACGCCGATCTCTCCGACCTGCTGCGGCCCGACCCGGCGCTGCGGGCGCTCCTCGCACGGCTCCCGGGCCGCAAGATCGTGTTCACCAACGCTCCGCGGGCCCACGCCCGGAACGTGCTCGGCCTGCTCGGGGTGACGGACGCCTTCGAGGCGGTGATCGCCCTCGAAGACCAGGACTACGTGCCGAAGCCGAAGACGCTCGCCTTCCAGCGCGCGCTCGTGCGGGTCGGCGCCGAGCCCGCGCGCTGCGCGTTCGTGGACGACACGCGGCAGAACGTGATCGCGGCGCGGCGGCTCGGCCTCCACGGTGTCTGGGTGGCGCCGGCGCTGCACCACGACCACCCCGAGGCGCATCCCGCGATCGCGAGCATCCACGAGCTCGAGGCCGCGCTCCGGCGCTAGCGCGTCCCGTCAGGCGGCGACGGACGGCCCCGGCTGCCCGCGCCGCAGCCGATCGGGCGGCGCCGCAGCGATCGCCGGCGCGCGCTGCACCTGGATCAGCTCGAGCATCCGCAGCAGGAACGTCGTCGTGCCGAGCGCCACGAACAGCACCACGAGCAGCGAAGCGAGCGCCGTGCGCGACCAGTGGATCGTCACGTGGCCGGACGTCACGTACTCGACGAGGCCGTGCGCGACCAGCGCGAACGCCGCGCCGAGCAGCACCACGCCCGCCCAGAGCCGCGTGTGCGGATGGAACACGCTCACCAGGGCCGCGGTGACACCGCGCTGCGGTGCTCCGCGCCCGTGCGCGAGCTGGGCGATGCGCTCGCTGACCGCCGCCGCGCAGACCACGAGGGCGCTCGTCGTCGCGAGGAGCGATGCGGCCATCACGCGGTAGATCATCCACTCCTCGACGTGGCGCTGGCGCAGCCACAGCGCCGCCGGACCGAAGCCCAGGACGATCGCCGCGAGGCCGAGGCCGGCCGCGATCAAGAGCAGCGGCCGCGCCGGCCGGTAGGCCACCGCTGCCTGCAGGATGCAGCGCAGGAAGCGCCCCCCGTCGCGCAGCACCGAGAGCTTCGAACGCCCGACCCGCTCGGCGTAGGGCATCGCCACCTCGACCAGCCGAAGCTTCCCCTCGAGCAGGATCCGGGCGCTCATGGCGGGCGTGAAGTGGAGGCCGTCGGGTAGCGGCAGCAGGTCGGCCAGGGCCTCACGGCGCAGCACGCGCATCCCGCTCGCCGTGTCGCGCACGCGCCTTCGCGCGAGCACGCCGAGGATCCAGGCGAAGATCAGGTTGCCGAGGCTGCGGATCCAGGGCATCTCGCTGCCCTCGCCCATGCGCGAGCCGAGCGCCACGTCGGCGGGCGCGGTCTCGAGGGCGCGGCAGAGGTCGGCGAAGATCAGCGGATCGCAGGTGCCGTCGGCGTCGAGGAAGCCCAGCAGATCGCCCGACGCGTGGGCGAAGCCGCACAGGATCGCGGCGCCGTAGCCCCGGTTCTTTTCGAAGGCGAGGACCGTCGCTTCCGGGAAGCCGCGCGCGATCGCCTCGGTGCGATCGGTCGAGCCGTCGCTCACCACCAGCAGCTCCACGTCGTCGACCCCGCCGGCCGCGCAGACGTGCGCCCGCGCGTCGAGGCAACGCGAGATCGTGTCACCGATCGCGGCTTCCTCGTTCAGGGCCGGGATCACGATCGAGAGCTTCATCGAGGGCCTCCGGGAGCCGGCGCCATGATACGATGGGCGCGCCGGAAGTCCGTCGAGGAACGGCGGAGGAATCGTGCCCGCAACCGCAGCTGCGCGCCCGACCGGGCTTGCTCCCCTGGCCGCCGCCCTCGCCATCGCCACGATCGTCGCCGTGCTCGCCTGGCCCCGAACCGAGCTGACCTACGACGTCGAGACCGATTTCATCTCGACGTTCGAGGTCAACGCCCGGGAGCTGCTCGCGGGCGAGCCGGTCCGGCTCGGCTTCCATGGTCCGCTCTATCCCGCGACCGTGGCCGTGGCGCACCTCGTCGTGGGCGGCGGCTGGCGCGATGCCCTCCCGATCTCGTGGCTCGCAGCGATCGCGATGGCCTTCGGCAGCGCCCTGCTCTACGGGCGCCTGTTCGGGCAAGCCGCGGCGTGGGGCGCTGGTCTCGCGCTCGTCACGTCGCAAGCGTTCCTGCTGGTCGCGGCCTCCGCCAGCTCCGACCTGCTCTACATGGCGATCACCACGGGCGCGTTCCTGCTCGCGGGTCGCGCGATCGAGACCGGCTCTCTTCGCGCCCAGGCGGGCCTCGGGCTGCTCCTCGGTCTGGCGCTGCTCACGCGCACCAATGCGCTCGCGTGTCTGCCGCTCGCGCTCTGCCCGCTCTTCGCACCGGCGGGACCCCGTCGCGGGCCCGCGCGCGGAGCACTCGTCCTCGCGGCGTCCCTCGCGCTGCCCGTGCTCGCCTGGCTCGCGTTCGCGCAGGCCACCGGGGCGACACCCTTCCCGCAGCACACGGAGGTCGGGATCGCCTCGACCTACTTCCCGCCCGGCGCCGACCGCTGGTCGGGCGACGCGAACGACTACAACCTCGGCCGTTTCTCGAGCTCGCTCGACGTGATCCTCCACGATCCGGCCCACGTCGCGTCGGTCTACGCCCGCGACTTCCTGACCCTCGTGCGCACGAATCTCGGCAGCGACGCGATCGTCGCCTTTCCGATCCTCCCGTTCGCGCTCCCCGGCCTCGTGCTGCTCGCGCTCGCGCCGTGGTCGCGCTTCGCGTGGCTGTTCTTCGCGACGCTCGCGGTGCAGGTCGCCTTCGTGAACCTGCGCGCCTACGACCCCCGCTACAACCTCTTCCTGGTGCCGTTCCTGGGCGCCGCCGCCGGCGCCTGCTGGGAGCGCGTTGCAATCGGCTCCGCGGCACCGCTTCGACGCTTTGCGGTGGCGGCCGCGCTCGCGGCGCTGGTTGCGGTCGGGGTGCGCGACGCCGTGATCGAGGCCCATCGCCGGCTCCACGCGCAGGACGCGGAGATGGCGCAGATCCTGCCCGTGCTGCGAGAGCTGCTGCCGCCCGGCGCGGGCCTCGTCGCGCGGAAGCCCCAGGCGGCGTTCCACCTCGACGCGCGCAGCCTCCACTTCCCGCTGACGGAGAGCTTCCCGGAGCTCGAGGCCTTTGCGCGGGGCCAGGCGCGCGAGGGCCCCGTCTTCCTCTACTACGGGCCCGCGGAGCTCTACTACCGGCCGGCGTTCGCGTCCCTGCTGCAGCCCGAGACGGCGCCCGCCTGGCTCGTCGTGCGCGCGCGCAGCGCGACGCCGCGGGAGTGGGTGCTCTACGAGGTGGCGCCGGCCGACTGACGCCTTCGGGCTTCAGGTCGCGGGCAGGATCGGCGCCACCAGCTTCGCGAGCGCATGGCCGAGCGCGGCGTGCTGATCGGCGTCGAGGTGCACGCCGTCGACCTGGCTCGTGGTGGTGACCGTTCCGGCGTCGAAGAAGTGGCAGCGCTCCTCGCCGGCGACACGCGCGTAGGCTTCGGCGATGCCGCCGCAGAGCCGATCGGCGTCGACGAACTTCGGCGCGATGGGCCCCTTCGGATCGCGGATCTCCGGCGGCGCCACGACCATCACCTCCGGCACCGGCATCCCGGGCTCGATCGGCGCGCGGCGGATCGCGCGCACCAGGGCGCGGATGCCCTGCGCCGAGTGCCACGCGTCGCGGGCGTGCATCGCGAGGAAGTCGTTCGTGCCGAGCATCAGGATCGCGAGGGCGAGCGGAGAGCAGGCCTCGATCCGCTGCTCGAGTCCGACGAGCCCGTTCCTTCCGGGCTTGAACGGGTCGTCCCAGACGGTGGTGCGGCCGTTCAGGCAATCCTCGATCACGCGCGCGTCGCGGCCTGCGGCGCCGAGGTCGGCCTCGAGGATGCCGGGCCAGCGGAGCGCGAAGGGGAGACGCCGCCGCGTGTCGGGAATGATTCCCCAGGTGAGGGAGTCGGCATAGATGAGGATCTGCTGCACGCCGCGACTGTCGCACGGGAGCACGGCCTCGGACAGCCCGCAGGACGAAACGGCGTATGCTGCAGCAGGCGGATCGGACCGCGGCGAGACGGGGGAGGAAGTGCGTTGAGGACGCTGCTGCGCCTGCTGCTGCCCGTGCTGCTCCTCGCGGTCGTGCCGGCCCCTGCGCCCGCTTCCGCGGCCGAGCGCATCGAGCTCTACACGCGCCCGGGCTGTCCGCACTGCGAGCGGGCGAAGGAGTTCCTGGCGGCGCTCGCCGCGCGTCGGCCCGGGCTCGCGGTGGTGGAGCACGACGTCGTGGCGGACCCCGCCGCCCGGGTCGAGCTCGAGCGGCGCTGCCGCGAGGCCGGCATCCATCCGCCGGGCGTTCCCGCGTTCGCGATCGGAGAGGCCTTCGTCGTCGGCTTCCAGGACGCCGAGACGACCGGCCGCGAGCTCGAGGCCCTGCTCGCCGGGGCGGCGTCGCGCGCACCGCCGCGAGATGCGGTGCGCGTGCCGATCCTCGGCACCGTGCGCGTCGAGCGTCTCGGCCTTCCGCTCTTCACGATCGTGCTCGGCCTGCTCGACGGCTTCAACCCGTGCGCGATGTGGATGCTGCTCTTCCTGCTCTCCCTCCTCGTCCACCTGCGCAGTCGCGCTCGCATGCTCGCCGTCGGCGGCACCTTCGTGCTGGTGAGCGGGCTCTGGTACTACGCGCTCCTCGCGGCCTGGCTGAACGTCTTCCTCTGGGTCGGGCTCGCCCGTGGCGTGCAGGTCGTGCTCGGGCTCTTCGCGATCGGGATCGGCGCGATCCACGTGAAGGACGCCATCGCCCCGGGCCGAGGGCCCTCGCTTTCGATCCCCGAGCGCGCGAAGCCCGGTCTCTACGCGCGCGTGCGCAGCATCCTCCACGCCGAGCGCCTCGGCAGCGCGCTCGTCGCCGTGGTCGTGCTGGCGGCCCTCGTGAACAGCGTCGAGATGCTCTGCACCGCCGGCCTGCCGGCGCTCTACACGCACGTGCTCTCGCTGCAGCCGCTCTCGCCGGCCACGCACTACGCCTACCTCGCCCTCTACGTGGTGGCCTACGTGCTCGACGACGCCGCGCTTCTCACCCTGGCCGTGGCGACCCTGGGCAGCCGGAAGCTCCAGGAGCACGAGGGCCGTTGGCTGAACGGGATCGCGGGTATGCTGATCGTCGGGCTCGGTCTGGTGCTGCTGCTGCGGCCCGACTGGCTCGCTCCGTAAGCGATCGTCTTCGAAACGAAGGAGCAGACGTCATGAAGTTCGGCCTGATGTTCGCGAACGTGGGGCCCTTCGCGCGCCCCGACGGTCTCGCCCACCTCGCTCGCACGGCCGAGGCCGCGGGCTTCGAGTCGATCTGGACCGTCGAGCACGTCGTCGTGCCCGTCGGCTATCGCTCGGAGTACCCCTACAGCCCGAGCGGCAAGATGCCGGGCCCCGAGGACTCGCCGATCCCCGACCCCGTGTTGCCCCTGGCCTACGTCGCCGCCGTGACGACGACGCTCCGCCTCGGCACCGGCGTGATGATCCTGCCCCAACGCCATCCGGCGTACGTGGCGAAGGAGATCGCGACCCTCGACGTGCTGTCGAGCGGGCGCGCGCTGCTCGGCGTCGGCATCGGCTGGCTGAAGGAGGAGTTCGAGACCCTCGGCGTGCCCTTCGGCGAGCGCGTCGCGCGCACCGAGGAGTCGATCCGCGCGATCCGCTCGCTCTGGGGCGCGAAGCCGGCGCCCTTCGCGGGCGCGCACTATCGCTGGGGCGCCGTCGAGTCGAATCCCAAGCCGGTGCAGCCGGACGGCGTGCCGATCATCGTCGGCGGCCACGTCGAGGGCGCGGCGCGCCGCGCGGCGCGTCTCGGCGACGGTTTCTTCCCGGCCCGCGGTGGCTTCGACACGCTGCCGGGCCTGCTCGCCGCGCTGCGCGACGAGTGCGGAAAGGTCGGCCGCGACCCGGCGAAGATCGAGATCACGACGGGCGGCCCGCTCTCGGGCCCCGACGACGTGAAGCGCTACGCCGATCTCGGCGTCTCGCGCCTCGTGATCCCGCCGCCGGCCTTCGACCGCGAGGGCATCGAGCGCGGGCTCGGCGCGTTCGCGGAGAGGTTCATCGCAAAGGGCTGACTCAAGCCCCGACGACGGCGATCGCCTCGATCTCGATCCGGAAGCCCGGCGCCGCGAGGGCCTGGACGCCGATCCAGGTGCTCGCAGGCGGCGGGCCGCCTGCGAAGAAAGCGCCGAGGGCGGCGCCCACGACGGCGGCGTCGGCGGGCTTGTAGTCCACCACCATCACGCGCGTGAAGACCACGTCGCGCGGTGTCGCGCCGGCGCTCTGGAGCGCGACGCGCAGGTTGCGGAGCGCCTGCTCGGCCTGCTTCGCGAGGTCGTTCCCGCCGACGAGCTTGCGCTCGGCGTCCCAGGCGGTCTGGCCCGAGACGTAGACGGTCTTGCCCGGCGCGGACGTGACGACGTGGGTGAACCCGAGATCCTGGGTCGAGAACAGGCCCGCGGGGTCGAGGTGTTGCTTCGCGAGGCTCATCGGAGGCTCCTTCCGAGCTACGCCGCGGGTCGCAGCGCGAGATGGCGCGGACCGCGGACGAGGAACGAATCGACGTAGACCACGTTCGGCTCGACGCGGACGAGGCGCGGCAGCTCGGGCACGAGCGCCTCGAGCGCGACGCGCGCCTCGAGTCGCGCGAGCGAAGCGCCCAGGCAGAAGTGGTTGCCGAAGCCGAAGGCGAGGTGATTCTGGGCGTCGCGCATCACGTCGAAGGTCTCGGCCGTCGAGCCCCACTGCCGCTCGTCGCGGTTCGCGGAGCCGATCAGCACGCACACCTGGCCGTTCGCGGGGATCGTCCGGCCCGCGATCTCGGCATCGGCCGTCGCGCGCCGGAACACGAACTGCACCGGCCCGTCGTAGCGCAGCGTCTCCTCGATCAGGCCCGGGATCCGCGCGGGGTCGCGCACCACCTTCGCGAGCTGCTCGGGATGACGGAGCAGGTTGTTGGTCGCGTTGCCGATCAGGTTCGTCGTGGTCTCGTTGCCCGCGACGAGCAGGAGCTGCACCAGGAAGGCCACCTCGGCCGTCGTGAGGCCTGCCTCGCCGTCGTCCTGCTTCGCGACGAGCACGCTCACGAGGTCGTCGCCAGGCTCGCGCCGGCGCCGCTCGGCGACCTCCGTCACGTAGAGCGCGACCTCGCGGATCACGGCGGTGAAGCCGCTCGCGACCGGGTCCGCGCCGCGCTGCGAGCCCGTGCTCGTGGCGACCAGCTTGTCGGACCAGCGCTTGAAGTCGTCGATCCGCTCGGGCTCGACGCCGAGCATCTCGGCGATGATCCGCACCGGGAGCGGCACCGCGAGGTCCTCGATCACGTCGAAGCCGTCGTCCCGGCGAATGCGCCGCATGCAGTCGGCCACGATCTCGCGCATCCGCGGCTCCCAGGCCGCGATGCGGCGCGGGGTGAAGCCGCGATTCACCATCGCGCGCAGCATGCCGTGGCGCGGTGGATCTTCGGAGATCAGGTTGCGCGCCGTCATCAGCTCCTCGAGGCCGAAGGGCAGGGACTGCGCGAACGCCATCATGCGCGAGAGCAGCTCGGGGTCCTTGGACGGGTCGAGGCCGGGATTCGAGGCGATCAGCATCGTGCGCATGGAGTCCGACGAGAACAGCGTCGCGTTGCGCAGCACGGCGCGCACGTCGTCGTAGCGCGACACGCAGTAGACGTGCGACGCCTCGGCGTAGTGCACCGGCGCCTCGGCGCGCAAGCGGGCGTAGTGGGGGTAGGGGTCGTCGCGGACGTCCGGGGAGAAGGGGTCATAGTCGAGAGGCATCGCTCACCCTCCGGTCCCGCCCTGGATTCGCTCGAGGAACGCCTCGGGCGACGCGACGCTCAGCAGCAACGCGTAGCCTTCGGTCGTCGGCACGTACACGACGCGGCTCCCATCGGTCAGGTACGCCAGCGCCTTCTCGCCGTTCGCGAGCCGGAACCAGCCCGCCGCGTAGCCGGGAAGGCCGGTCCCGAGCGTGCGGGCCTTCGGTCGCAGCTCGGGCGTACGCGAGAGATCGACGATGCGCGCGTTCGAAGCATCGAGCGCGGAGAGCGGGATCGAGCGTCCCCAGAGATCGCCGACGAGGCGCACGCGCGACGCGTCCACCTCGACGCGCGAGCTCTGCGCCGACCACGCGAGGTACGCCATGAGGAGCGTCAACAGCGCCGTGACCAGCCCCACGGCGCCGAGGAACCAGGTGGCGCGGCTCGCGGCGGGGACGATCGGGAAGACCTCGGGCACCCGTCGAGCCTACCACGCATCGGCATCACCGCCGTCGAGGAGTTCGCGGACTGCCCCTGCCGCGCGCCCGCGGAAGCCGCTCAGCGCGCACGGCTCCGGAGCGCATACACGATCCAGGGATGCGGCGTGCCCGGGCGGATCCAGCGCTGGAAGTCCCCGCGCGTGTACTCGTCGACCACCCGCTCCCAGAACGGTCGCGCGCGCAGGTTCCCCTCCGATACGCGCACGATCCAGCGGCCGGGCAGCTCGTCCCAGAGCGCGAACGCCGCGTCGCGCCCGACGCCCGCGCGGCGGTGCCGGCGCATCACGAAGAACTCGGCCACGTCGAGGTCCTCGGGGTCGTCCGTCGCCGGTGAGCCGCGCGTCGCGAGGACGAAGCCCGCGAGCTCGCCATCGAAGCGGATCAGGAACGGGAAGCGCCGGCCGGGCTCCTGCCAGTAGAGGGGCAGGCGCTCGTAGCCGAAGCGGCCCGTGGCGTCGGGCACGACCGGGAAGGTTTCGCTCAGGTCGTGGATGTAGAGCTCGAGCAGGTTCGCGAGGACGGGCATCTCGTCGCGGGTCGCAGGGTCGAGCGAGGTGGGGGAGGGCACGATCATGCCGGACCGGGCGGCGCGTACGCCGGCAGCGGGAAGCGACCGACCACGGTGTTGGCGGGGTCCACCAGCTCGAGCGCATCGACCGCGAACGGGCCCGGCGCCGGAAGGGCGACGAGCTCCGGCCAGGCCGCTTCGAGCTGCGCGGCCTCGGCGGGATGCACCAGCGTCACGTGGGGGCCGAAGCGCGCGCGCGGCGCGAAGGGCGGCGCGAGCAGGCGCGCGCGCAGCGCGGCGACGACGCCCGACGTGTCGGCGACCTCGAGGTAGGCGCCGGCGACCGGCGGCTCGAAGCGCTTCGCGCCGCCGACTGCGAGGTCGAATCGCGGCGTCCCGGCCGCCGCGAGGCGAAGGCGCTCGCGCAGCAGGTGGGGCTCTGGCGCCTCGTCGTGGTACGCGAGCGTCACGTGGGCCGGGTTCCCGCGCGCGTGCAGAGGGCTCCAGCGCCGCCGGATCGGGTCGATCGACGCCACGAGGTGCGGCGGCAGGGGAATCCGGGCCTGGATGCGCATCGCGACGCGCATGCTCCCAGATCGAAGTACCGGAGGACAAGGGCCCCTCGATCGCGGGGCTTGCCAGCGGCATTGCTCCGGGCGGAGGATGCCCCCATGCCCACTCCCAATCCCCTGAAGCTCCTCGGCGTCACCGAGGCGTTGCTCCGGTGCGACGGCGGATCATCCGTCGTCTGCTCGACGTGATGATCGACGAGATCCTGCTGCCCTGAGAGACCGCTCGGAGCGCGCGGAGTGTGTAGCTCCACCTACCCGCCAGCTGTCGCCCGGCTCACGATCCTCGAAGGCGGGTCCAACCCCAAAGGAGGATTGCCATGGCAACGCGTCGCGCGACCAAGTCCGTGAAGAAGCCTGCCGCGCCGCGCGGTCGAGCCGGCGCGATGTCGCACCTCGTCCGCTGCGAGATCCGGCAGGGCCCGCCGCGCCAGTTCTCGGCGAGTGTCTCCGGCGAACGCGTGCGGCTGATCCGGATGAACGCATCCAAGTGGCTGAACGGCACCGTGCTCAAGTATGCGTTCTTCGAGGACCAGGGCGTGTTCCGGAAGTGGGCGGGCACGAGCCAGCTCGAGGAGCAGGCCCGCCGCGCCTTCCGTAAGTGGATGGACGTGGGCATCGGGCTGCGCTTCGAGGAGGTCGCGGACCGCGCCCAGGCCGAGGTGCGGATCGGCTTCGAGGAAGACGACGGGCACTGGTCGTACGTCGGTCGCGAGGTCCGCAACCAGGGCCGCGACGATCGCACCATGAACCTCGACCCGGCCGATGGCATCGCGAGCGGGAGCTACGGCGTCGACGTCGCGTGTCACGAGATCGGTCACACCCTGGGGTTCCCCCACGAGCACCAGAACCCGCACGCCGGCATCGTCTGGAACGACGACGCCGTCTACGCCTCGCTCGCGAAGCCGCCGAACCGCTGGTCGCGCCAGAAGACCTTCGACAACATCATCGACAAGATCCAGGCCGACGCGGTGCAGGGCTCGAGCTGGGATCCCGACTCGATCATGCACTACCCGTTCGAGCCCGGGCTGATCCGCGAGCCCGAGCGCTACCGCAACGGCCTCACGCCCGCGGGCGGACTCTCGGCGCGCGACAAGGAGTGGGCGCGCTCGTTCTATCCGCCGATCCAGGCGTCCCAGGAGGCGGAGCTGCCGCTGCTCGAGTCGCGGCGCCTCTCGATCCCGCGCGGCGGCCAGCGGAACTTCTTGCTGCGGCCGCGGGCGACGCGCTACTACGAGATCCGCACCTTCGGCGCCTCGGACACCGTGGTCGGCCTCTACGCCCGGGAAGGAAACGGGAAGGACGTCTATCTCACGGCCGACGACGATACGGGCGAGGATCGGAACGCCTACATTCGCCGTCGCCTGCAGGGTGGGCGGACGTACCTGATCCGGATCCGTCTCTACTACGCCTCGGACTCGGGAGAGACCGGCGTGATGTGGTGGTAGTTCGCGGGAGGAGCGCCGTGGCCGCGAGAGCCCGATCGGATCGCGCGATCCGGATCACGGATCCGTTTCGCACCCGCGCGCGCGCGAAGGTCTACCTGAAGGATCCCCTCGCGCTCTCGCGGCGCGGCACGTTCCCGGTCGGCGAGGCCATCGTCGGCGGCGACACCAGCATCGCGCCGGGCCCGACCTCGTCGCGCTTCCTGGTCGTCGACTACGACGCCTCGACGGATCGCGTCCATCCGCCGACGCCGCTGCCGCGGAAGCGCGTCGAGAACTGGGCGCGCGGCAAGGGCGAGTACCTCTACGACTTCAGCGCTGCGGCCGGGACGCGCCAGGAAGCGCAGATCAATGCCTGGGCGACCGCCGTCGCGACCCTCGAGCTGCTGCAGGAGCCGGACGTGCTCGGGCGCGAGATCCCCTGGGCCTTCGACGGCAACTGGCTGCGCATCCTGCCGCAGGGGATGTACGAGGCGAACGCCTACTACAGCCGCCAGACGCGCGCGCTGCACTTCGGCTACTTCGAGGGCCGCGACGGCAGGACGATCAAGACCTCGCTCAGCCACGACATCGTGACCCACGAGACCTCCCACGCGATCCTCGACGGCCTGCGCCCGCACTACCTCGAGTCGGTCCACCCGGACGCCGCCGCGTTCCACGAGTACGTGGGCGACGTCGTGGCGATGCTGTCGCTCTTCCGGCAGCGGGACTTCCTGCGGCAGCTCGTGATGATCCCGATCGCGCAGCGCTCGTTCTTCGACCTCGTGACCGACCTCGCGCCGCAGGTCGCGGTCGGCGTCTACGGCAACGCCGACCGCGCGGCGCTGCGCAGCGCGCGCAATGGGAAAACCTACCCGGACGTCGCGCAGGAGGTCGATCCCCACGCCCGAAGCCAGGTCCTGACCGGCTTCGCCTTCGACGTGCTCGAGGGGCTGATGAAGAAGCGGCGCGCAGAGTCCGCGAAGCGGCGCGCACAGTCGGCGAGCCGGGACCGCGCCGAGGGGCGGAACGATCTGTTCCGTGAGCTCCAGGCCGCAGCACGGCACACGCTGCGCATCCTGCTGCGTCCGCTCGACCTGCTGCCGCCGGGCGAGATCAGCTTCCCGGAGTACGCGGCGATCCTGCTCCGTGTCGATCGCCGCGCTTCGCCCTCGGATCGGCTCGGCTACCGCCAGGTGATCGAGGCCGCGCTCGAGAAGCGGAAGCTCCACCCGGCCCGGGTCGCGCGCGAGCTCGACGCCACGTCGCAGATGCCCGAGGACAGGAGGATCCGCGAGCGCGACATCGCGATGATCCGAAGCTCCCGGGTCGGGGCCTACCGCTTCCTCGACGCCAACCGCAAGAACTTCCGGATCCC
>Ga0105107_10000122_pt1 | contig 43556 bp, 42 predicted proteins | sample PPLLaktember2015_6_FD_79335 | JGI IMG/M metagenome (GOLD analysis project Ga0105107, IMG submission 79335) | Freshwater sediment microbial communities from Prairie Pothole Lake near Jamestown, North Dakota, USA - PPLs Lake P8 Core (1) Depth... | ecosystem: Environmental > Aquatic > Freshwater >...
ACCGTGATCGCCCCCGATTTCTTGCTGTCGTAGACGAAGTACCCTTGCGCGTGGAGCGGCGTGTTCTCGCCGATGATCTTGACCGAGTTCTTGGCCGCGCCGACCGTGCCGTCGGCGCCGAGCCCGTAGAAGAGGGCGCGGGTCACGTCGGCCGGCTCGGTGTCGAAGTCCTCGTCCCACGCGAGCGAGAGCCGGGTCACGTCATCGACGATGCCGACCGTGAAATGACGCTTGGGCTGCGGCTTGCCCAGCTCGTCGAGGGCCGCCTTCGCCATCGTTGGCGTGTACTCCTTGGACGACAGGCCATAGCGCCCGCCGATCACGCGCGGGGCGGGCGTCGCTTCGGGCCACGCCTCGGCGAACGCCGTGATCACGTCCTGGTAGAGGGGCTCGCCGATCGCGCCGGGTTCCTTGGTGCGATCGAGCACCGCGATCGAACGCACGCTGCGGGGCACAGCGGCCACGAACGCCTGTACGTCGAACGGGCGGTAGAGACGCACGCTGAGCAGGCCGACTTTCTGGCCGGTTGCGACGAGCTTACGCACCGCTTCCCCCGAGGCGCCGACGCCGGAGCCCATCTGCACCAGCACGCGCTCGGCATCGGGTGCGCCCTGGTAGTCGAAGAGCCGGTAGTGCCGGCCGGTGAGCTTTCCGAACCGGTCCATGCACTCGCGCACGATGCCGGGAACCGCCTCGTAGAACGGGTTGCACGCTTCGCGCGCCTGGAAGAACACATCCGGGTTCTGCGCGGTGCCGCGCAGGACCGGGCGATCGGGGTTGAGGGCGCGCGCACGGTGGGCGTCGACGAGGTCCTCGTCGACCAGCGCGCGCACCTCCTCCTCGAACAGCAGGTCGATCTTGTTCACCTCGTGACTGGTGCGAAAGCCGTCGAAGAAATGCAGGAAGGGCACCCGCGCGCGCAGCGTGGCCATCTGCGCGATCATGGCCATGTCCTGCGCCTCCTGGACGCTCGCCGAGCAGAGCATCGCCCAGCCGGTCGTGCGCGCTGCCATCACGTCGCTGTGGTCGCCGAAGATCGAGAGCGCGTGCGTCGCGATGGTGCGCGCGGCGATGTGAAAGACCGTCGGCGTGAGCTCGCCGGCGATCTTGAACATGTTCGGCAGCATCAGGAGCAGGCCCTGCGAGGCGGTGAACGTCGTGGTCAGCGCGCCCGCCTGCAGCGCCCCGTGCACGGCGCCCGCGGCGCCGGCCTCGCTCTGCATCTCGATCACCTCGGGCACCATGCCCCACAGGTTCTTGCGGCGGGCGGCCGACCAGGCGTCGGCGAATTCGCCCATCGGCGAGGCCGGCGTGATCGGGTAGATCGCGATCACCTCGTTGGTGAGGTGGGCGATCCGCGCCGCGGCTTCGTTGCCGTCCAGGACGATCGAGCGTTCGCTCATGGCGTTCCCTTCAAAGCAGCCCGGCGCGACCGCTCTGCCAGCGGCCGTACTCCGTGGTGAGGATCTCGACGTGCTCGCGCTCTTCGGCAGCGAGCTCCTTGTAGAGCGCGCGCTCCGCCGAGCCCTCGGCCGCCTGCGCGCCGCGCTCGGCAAAGAACTTCGCCGCCCGCTGCTCGAACGCGATCGCGATGCGGAACAGGTTCGCGGGGTCCTCGGGATGGCGGTCCACGCCGGCGAAGATCGCGGCGCGGTCGATCTGGAAATCCCCGGCGGGCGGCGGCAGCTCGGCGTGATAGCGGCGCGACAGGGTTGCCATGTGCGCCTGCTCCATTTCGGCCAGACGGCCGAAGAGGTCCCGGAGCGCGGGCTCGGCCGCGTCACGGGCGGCGCGCTCGTAGAAGGCGAGCCCGCCGAGCTCGATCTCGAAGGCCATCCGGATGGCATCGAGGGCCAGCGCGTCCTCGATCGGCCCGCGCTCGAGGAGCTCGAGCCGGCCCTTGCAGTGTGGGCACATGCCGTACGGGAAGGCGAACCCTTCGCTCACCTTGCCGCAGCCGGCGCAGCGCCAGCGCAGCTCGACGCCGGCGCAGCAGACGTAGGCTTCCTCGCCCTCGATCGGCCGGTGGCACCGCGGACAGACGTTCATGATGGACGGGCCTCGCTTGGATCCGTGGTTCCTGACGCGGTGAGCGGCGTCGGCGGGACGAACGCGTCGACCTCCGCCTGCGCGATCGGCCAGGTCTGCTTGCCGCCCTGCAGCCAGGCACCGATCGCCTTCGCGGCGCGGCGGCCGGCGCCCATCGCCAGGATCACGGTTGCGCCGCCGGTGACGATGTCGCCGCCCGCGAACACGCCGGGAAGATTGGTCGCCTGCGTGGCCGGATCAGCGACGATGTAGCCCCACTTGTTGAGGCCGAGCCCCGGGGTCGACTGCGTGACGATCGGGTTCGCCTTCGTCCCGAGCGCATAGATCACCGTGTCGCACTCGAGCCTGAGGAACTCGTCGAGCGGCACGGGCTTGCGGCGGCCTTTCTCGTCGGGCTCGCCGAGCGCCATCTTCTGCACGTTGAGGCCCTGCACGTTGCCGTCGGCATCGGTCAGGATCTCGACCGGCCCATGCAGGAAGAAGAACTCGATGCCTTCCTCCTTCGCGTGGCGCAGCTCCTCGACCCGGGCCGGGGCTTCGGCCTCCGAGCGGCGGTAGACGCAGCGCACCGTCGGCGTGCCCAGCCGCTTGGCAACGCGCAGGCAGTCCATGGCGGTGTTGCCGGCGCCGATCACGACCACGCTCTTGCCGAGCGTGATCGGCGTGTCGAGGTACGGGAACCGGTCGCCCCCCATTAGGTTGACGCGCGTGAGGAACTCGTTGGCCGAATAGACCTGGCCGGCGAACTCGCCGGGAATGCCCAGGAAGGCGGGCGCGCCCGCGCCGGCGCCGACGAACGCGGCGTCGAAGCCCATCTCCTCCATGAGTTGCGCGATCGTGAAGGTCTTGCCGACGACCTTGTTCGTCTCGAAGCGCACGCCCATGGCCTTCAGGTTATCCACCTCGCGGCTGATGATGTCGCGGGGCAGGCGGAACGACGGAATGCCGTACTGCAGCACGCCGCCGACCACGTGCAGCGCCTCGTACACGATGACTTCGCAGCCGTAGCGGGTCAGATCGGCCGCCACCGCCAGCCCCGCCGGGCCGGAGCCGATGACGGCGACGCGGCCGAGCTGGCGCGGCAGGCGCGGCGGCGCGGCCTTGCGCGGTCGCGCGTTATCGCCGACGAAGCGCTCCAGCCGGCCGATCGCCACCGATTCGAGTTTGCGGCCGACCACGCACTGCGCCTCGCACTGCGATTCCTGCGGGCACACTCGACCGCAGACCGAGGGGAAAAGGTTGGACTCGTTGATGACGGCGAGCGCGCCGTCGACATCGCGCACCAGCAGGTGCCGGATGAAACGCGGGATGTCGATCGATACCGGACAGCCCTCGACGCAGGCCGGCTTCGAGCACATGATGCAGCGCTCGGCCTCGGCCAGGGCATCGGCCATCGAGTAGCCGAGGTTCACTTCCTTGAAATTGCGCGAGCGCTCGAGCGGATCGCGCTCGGGCATCTTGGTCGCAAGCGGCGCCAGGTCTTTGTACTTCTTGTAGTTGGTCTTGCTCTGCTCGAACAGCACCTTCTCGACGTGGCACACGTGCGCATAGTCGCTCGCCGCCGCCGCTTCCTCGCCCTTGAAGCGGCGCTGGCGCAGCATCAGCTCCTTGAAGTCGACCTGGTGGCCGTCGAAATCGGGCCCGTCCACGCACGCGAACTTCACCTCGCCGCCGACCGAGACGCGGCACGAGCCACACATACCGGTGCCGTCGACCATGATCGCGTTGAGCGACACCATCGTCTTCACGCCGAACGGGCGCGTCGTCTCGACGCACGCGTTCATCATCGGCATCGGCCCGATCGCGACCACCAGATCCGGCCGGTCCCGCTCGAGGATGTCCTGCAGCGCGGCGGTGACGAAGCCGGGCCTCCCGTAGCTGCCGTCGTCGGTGCAAACGACCAGATCGTCGCAGTGGCTGCGGAAGCGGTCCTCCCAGAAGACGAGGCCTTTGGTGCGGAAGCCAATCACCCCGGTGGTGCGGTTTCCCGCTGCCTTGAACGCCCTGAGCTGCGGATACACCGGCGCGACGCCGAGGCCGCCACCGACCAGCACCACGTGCCCGGCCTTGCCGACGTGCTGCGGGAGGCCGAGCGGGCCGACGAAATCGGCGAAGGTGTCGCCGGTCTTGTAGTGATCCCGCATTTCAAGCGTGGTCTTGCCGAGCGCTTGGATGACGAGCGTGACCGTGCCCTTGTCGCGATCATAGTCGGCGACCGTCAGCGGGATGCGCTCGCTCCCTTCGTGCAGGCGCAGCATGACGAAGTGCCCGGGCGCTGCGGACTTCGCCACGTCGGGCGCCTCGACCTCCCACAGGAAGGTCGTGTCGGAGAAGGCTTCCCTGCGAACGATGACGTACATGAAAGCGCCCAGGGCCCGTTCTGGAGAGATCGGCTCGCCCGGCGACGCGCGGCGCGCCGGCTGCGCTAGTCTCAGGGAGCGGTGGGCGTGTGCGGTTGACGTAGATCAACCGGCCGCGCGTGCCGGCGCACGTGACGCTAGGGAGGCGGCGGGGCGGTCGTGCCCCGGCCGATCGAGAAGAGGCGCGGGTTCGCGGGATCGACGTCGATGCGCACCCAGTCGACCTCGGGCGCGCCGAACACCTCGAGGCGGGTGAACTTCTCGAGGCGGCGTCCGGTGACGCGGTCGCGGAGGGGCTGGTCGATGCGGTAGCGGTGCCCGTCGCCGTGGACGAGCAGCACCGGTTTGGCCAGCCCGGCAGCGTGGATCTGCAGGGCCCCACGAAAGCGCACGTAGCCGTCGACGCGGCCTTCGCGGCCGCCGAACGCCGGGTCGGCGTGCGCGAACACCACGAGGCCGCGAACGTCGCGCGCCGCCGCACGCCGGACCGCCGCGTCGAGCCAATCGAGGTTGGCCGCCATCCGCGCCGCATGCTCGGCGTCCATCGCCGCATTGCGCCCGAGATTGTTGTTGCTCCCCGGGACGTTGAGGGTGACGAAGACCACTCCGCCCATGAGCCAGCGCGCGTTCTCGCGGTAGGCCGTGAAGCGCGCGTCGGCGCTCTGGCGCGCGAGCCGAAGCTTTTGCCGGCCGAGACTCTGGTCATCGGGGTAGAACAGCTCGCGCAGCTTCGCGAGCCGTTCCAGCGGGTCGTGGCTGCCCGCAAAGGCACGATGACAGTCGGCCCATTCGTTGTCCCCCGGAACGAACACGAACGGCACCGGCGACGCATCGAACATGCGCCGTCGTTCCGCGAACAGCTCGTCGGAGCACGGCGCCGCCGCCGCCTTGAAATCCCCGACGTGCACCACGAACCGGACCCGCGCGTCGGCGAGGCCGTCGATCAGCCGCACGACGGCGGGCTCATCGAAAGCGAAGTAGGGCGTGTCGCCGAACACGGCGAAGCTGAACCGCTCGGCGCCCGATGCTGCGGTAACCAGCGCGGCCAGGGCAACGGCCGCAAGCGGGCGCCTCACAGCTTCTTCAGCTTGTAGACGAGCTCGAGGGCGTCGCGCGGCGCGAGTTCGTCGGGGTTCACCGCATCGAGCACGTCGAGGGCGGGATGCCGCTCCGGCTCGGGCGAGGGCGGGGCGGCGAAGAGATCGGAATGACCGTCGCGCTGGAGGCTGCGATGCTCGAGTGTTTGCAGATAGCGGCGCGCCGCGCGGATCACCGGAGCGGGCACGCCGGCGAGCGCCGCGACCTGCAGGCCGTAGCTCTGGCTCGCCGGACCTTCCTCGAGCGCGTGCAGGAACACGATGCGGTCCTTGTGCTCGACCGCGTCGAGGTGGACGTTCGCGACCTCGCGGTACTCCTGGGCGAGGCCGGTCAGCTCGAAGTAGTGGGTCGCGAAGAGCGTGTACGCCCGGGTGCGCTCGACCAGGTGGCGCGCGATTGCCCAGGCGAGCGCGAGACCGTCGAAGGTCGAGGTCCCGCGCCCGACTTCGTCCATCAGCACCAGGCTGTGCTCCGTTCCGTTGTGCAGGATGTTCGCGCTCTCGGTCATCTCCACCATGAAGGTCGAGCGGCCGCCGGCGAGGTCGTCGGCGGCGCCGATGCGGGTGAAGATGCGGTCCACCGGGCCGATGCGGGCGGCGCGCGCCGGGACGAAGCTGCCGATGTGCGCGAGCAGGACGATCAGGGCGACCTGGCGCATGTAGGTCGACTTGCCCCCCATGTTCGGGCCGGTGATCAGCAGGAGCCGCCGCGTCGGCGCGAGGCGCGTGTCGTTGGCGATGAAATGCTCGACCTGCGACTCGACGACCGGGTGCCGGCCGGCGTCGATCTCGATCGCCGCCTCGTCCACGAACTGCGGCCGCCGCCAGTCGCGCGCGACCGCGATCGCGGCGAAGGCGCACAGCGCATCGACCTCGGCGACGGCCCGCGCCACCGACTGCAGCCCCGGGGTGTACGGTGCAAGCACCGCGAGCAACTCGTCGTAGAGCGACCTCTCCAGCGCCAGCGCGCGCTCCTGCGCGGAGAGGGCCTTGTCCTCGAACGCCTTCAGTTCCGGCGTGATGTAGCGCTCGGCGTTCTTGAGCGTCTGCCGGCGCCGGAAGTCGTCGGGGATCTTGTCGGCGTGGGCGTTCGTCACCTCGATGTAATAGCCGTGCACGCGGTTGTACTCGACGCGCAGGTTGGGGATCGCGGTCCGCTCGCGCTCGCGCGCCTCGAGCGCAACGAGGAAGTCGCTTGCGTTCGTTTGCAGCGCGCGCAGCTCGTCGAGTTCCGCACTGTATTCCGCCGCAATGACTCCGCCGTCGCGCACCATGGTGGCCGGGTCCTCCGCCACCGCCCGTCGCAGCAGGTCGAGGCAGGTCCCGGGCGGCGCGAGCGCCGCACGCAATGCGACGAGGCGCGGCGCCTGAAGGTAGGCGATTCCGGCCGCGAGTTCGGGCAGGAGCGCGAGCGAGTCCCGCAGCGCGGCGAGCTCGCGCGGCCGCGCGCTCCGCAACGCAATTCGCGCGGCGATGCGCTCGATGTCGGCGCAGCGTTTGAGCGCCGCGTGCGCTGCGCGGTACGGACCGGCCCCGGCCTCGCCGCACAGTGCATCGACCGCCTCGTGTCGGGCGGTGAGCGCAGTGCGATCGCGCAGCGAGTGATGCACCCAGTGCCGCAGGAGTCGACTGCCCATGCCGGAGGCGCAGACGTCGATCTCGCTAAACAGCGTCGGAGCAGGCGTGCCGCGCAGCGTTTCCGTCAGCTCGAGATTGCGGCGCGTCGCGGCGTCGAGGCGCACGTACTCGTCGCCGCGCTCGGCGAGGAGCGCGACGACGTGCGTCAACGCCTGCGACTGGGTCTTCCGCGCGTAGCCGAGTAGGGCACCGGCGGCGCCGAGGGCCGGGCCGAGGTCCTCCACACCGAAGCCGGCCAGACCGGCGGTGCCGAAGTGTTCGCCGAGTTGGCGCCGCGCCGCGTCGGTGTCGAAGTGCCAAGCCGGCAGGTGCGTCACGGCAGCGATGTCCGATGGCAGCTCGATCGTCGCCCCGTCGGCGACCAGGAGCTCCGCAGGCGCGATGCGACGTAGCTCGTCCTGCAGCGCGCGCGCGCCGACCTCCATCACCCGGAAGTCGCCGCTCGCGAGGTTGAGCCATGCGAGGCCGACGGTGCCGCGCGCAGCCGCTAGCGCAAGGAGGATGTTGTCGGTCTTTTCTTCCAGCAGTCCCGCGTCGGTCAGAGTGCCGGGCGTGACGATGCGCGTGACCGCGCGTTCGACCGGACCCTTCGCCGTCGCGACGTCGCCGACTTGCTCGCAGATCGCGACCGACTCGCCGAGCTTCACCAGCTTCGCGAGGTACTGCTCGGCTGCATGCCACGGCACGCCAGCCATCTTGATCGGACGCCCGGCAGACGCGCCGCGTTGCGTGAGCGTTATGTCGAGGAGCCGCGCGGCCTTCTCTGCATCTTCGTGGAACAGCTCGTAGAAGTCCCCCATCCGGTAGAACAGCAGCATGTCCGGGTACTGGGCCTTGAGGCCCAGGTACTGCTGCATCATGGGGGTGTGCCCCGCCAGGACATCGGCGGGGGAAGGCGCCTCGGGCTTCATCGCCCGCTATTGTAGTGGGGCGCGCTCCGCGCTCAGCGCGCGCGGTGCGCGGCCTGCACGACCTGCAGCAACGGCACGAAGACTTTCGGCGCTCCGCAGACGATGTGGCCCCGGTCGAGGTAGTGGGGCTCGCCGTCGAAGTCGGTAACCAGCCCGCCGGCTTCCAGGATGAGCAGCGCGCCGGCGGCCATGTCCCAGGCCGACAGGCCGATCTCCCAGAACCCGTCGAGGCGCCCGGCGGCGACGTAGGCCAAGTCGAGCGCCGCGGCACCGGCGCGGCGGACGCCGGCGGTCTCGCGGGTCACGACCTTGAACGCCGCCATGTACTCGTCGAGGTGCCCCAGGTCGCGGAACGGGAAGCCGGTGCCGATCAACGAATCGGCGAGCTTCGTGCGCTTGGATACGCGGATGCGCCGGTCGTTGACGAAGGCGCCGCGGCCGCGCGTCGCGGTGAACAGCTCGTTCCGTCCCGGATCGTAGACCACCGCCTGCTCGAGCACACCGCGGTGGCGGAGCGCGATCGAGACCGCGTACTGCGGAAAGCCGTGGATGAAATTGGTCGTCCCGTCGAGCGGATCGATGACCCACTGGTACTCGGAGCTGCCGTCCGCGCCCGACTCCTCCGCGAGGATCGCGTGGTCGGGGTAAGCTTTCCGCAGCACCTCGATGATCGCCGCCTCGGCCGCCTGATCCACCTCGGTCACGAAGTCGTTGTGCCGCTTGCGCGTCACGGTGACGCCGTCGAGGTCGCGCGAGGCGCGGTTGATCACCGCGCCCGCGCGGCGCGCCGCCTTGACGGCGATGTTGAGCATCGGATGCAGGACGGACATGGGCGGGCGGTGCGGGGCGGGGCGGTGCGCGAAAGGGCGGAATTCTATCGACTATGAGTGGTCCCGGTACGACCGAACCGGAAACAGCGCTCGCGCGCGTGCGCGTCGTGCTCTCTCACACCACGCATCCGGGCAACATCGGCGCGGCGGCGCGCGCGCTCAAGACGATGGGCCTCGCGCGCCTCGTGGTCGTCAACCCGCGCCAGTTTCCGGATGCGCAGGCCACCGCCATGGCGGTCGGCGCCGACGACGTTCTCGACGCGGCGCGAGTCTGCGCGAGCCTCGACGAGGCACTGGCGGGCACGACGCTCGCAATCGCGCTCACCGCGCGCCGGCGCGACCTTTCGCCGCTCGCCCTCGACCTGCGCGCGGCGGGGGGCCTTGCCGCGACCGAGGCGGTAAGCGGTGGCGAGGTGGCGTTCGTGTTCGGCACCGAGATGTCGGGCCTGTCGAACGAGGAGGTGATGCGCTGTCAGCGCGTGGCGCACATCGCGACGAGCGCCACGTTCTCCTCGCTCAACCTCGCCGCGGCGGTGCAGTTGGCGGCCTACGAGACCCGGGTCGCGCTGCTGGGCGGCGCCGCGCCGGAGCCCGACCGCACGCCGCCGGCGACCCACGAGGAGGTGGAGAGCCTGTTCGCGCACCTCGAGGCAAGCGTGGTGCAGAGCGGCTTCCTCGATCCGGACAACCGTCGCCGCCTGATGGAACGGTTGCGGCGGCTGTTCGGCCGCGCGCGGCTCGAGTCGCAGGAGGTCAACATATTGCGTGGCATGCTCTCCGCCTGGGATCAGGGCCCTCACAAAAAGTAACCCTAGACAGGACATAGTTGACCAGAACAGTCGGGCTTCGGATAATGGTCGCGTCAACAGAGGGTTGAGTCATGTTCTCGAGGATCCGCGAAGACATCGCCAGCGTGTTCGACCGCGACCCCGCAGCGCGATCCACCTGGGAGGTCATCACGTGCTACCCGGGCTTCCACGCGCTCGTGTCGCACCGGTTCGCGCACCTCCTCTGGAAGGCGCGGCTGCGCTGGCTCGCGCGCTGGATGTCGCACCTCGCGCGCTGGTTCACCGGCATCGAGATCCATCCCGGCGCGACGATCGGCCGGCGCTTCTTCATCGACCACGGCATGGGCGTCGTGATCGGCGAGACCGCGGAGATCGGCGACGACGTCACGCTGTACCACGGCGTGACGCTCGGCGGCACCACCTGGAACAAGGGCAAGCGCCACCCGACGCTCGGCAACGGCGTCGTCGTCGGCGCGGGCGCGAAGCTCCTCGGCCCGATCATCGTCGGCGACTACGCGAAAGTCGGCTCCAACGCGGTCGTGGTCAAGGACGTGCCGCCCGGCGCGACGGCGGTCGGGATTCCCGCGAAGATCATCATGGCTGAGCAGGACCAGGCCCGCGAGGCGCACGCCGCGAAGCTCGGCTTCTCCGCGTACGGTCTGTCGAGCCACGAGGACGATCCGGTCGCGCAGGCGATCCGCGGCCTGACCGACCACACTGCCGAGCTCGAAGCGCGGATCGTGGAGCTCGCCGAGCGGCTCGATCGCCTCGGCCGCGGCGCCGACGAAGGCCGCGGCGACGGCGCGCGCCTGCGCAAGGTTGTGGACAAGTAGCGGTGGCGCGGCGCTTTTCCGGCGAATCCGGCCCCGTGCGAGCGTAGGATCCGGGCATGCGCGCCAGCTACAGCCATCACGCCCTCGCGCTACTCGTCGCTATGGCGGCAAGCGCGCCGCTCCGTGCGCAGACGATCGAGGAGCGTGCGGCGCAGGTGCGGCAGACGCTCGCGTCGCCGCCACCGATCGAGACGGTAATTGATCGTGGGACGCGCGTGCTGGGCCCGCCAGCTGCGGCGCCGTCCGCCGCAGGCGCGTCGACAGTCGATCCCCGAAGCTTCGGCACCTCGCCCGCGCCCGCTCCCGCCGGCGCGGCGGGTCTGAACCTTCCGCCCATGACCGGCGGGACCGGCACCTTGGCGCCGCGCGGTTCGGTGTTCGTGAACGATCCGCGCGGCACGGGGCTCCTCAACGACGCGCGTGGCACCGCGGTTATTGGATCGCCCCAGATCACCGGTGGAATCGGTGTCCGGGGCGCCGTGCCCGGCCTGACCGTAATCCGTGCGCCCGGCGACGGCCAGGTCACGGGCAGCTCGAACCTCGTCACCGGCAACGGTCTCGCGCCGTGACGCGTCGCGCGCCGGCTTATCCGCCGCGCGCGCTCAACATCCCCAGCACGTGCTTCACTGCGGCCGCACGCTCCTTCAGCGTCGCCGACGGCACGGCGGCGCGCAGCTTCGTTGGCCCGAGCAGCCGCCAGCCGCGGCTCTTCTGAACGAGCTCGATCACCCGCCCCGGATCCACCGCGGCGTGCGCGCCGAACTGGATCTGCACGTGGTCCGGCGTGGCGTCGAGCCGCGCGACGCCGAGCGGATGGCCGAGGATGCGGAGACGATGGCTTTCAATGAGCGCCTGCGCCGTTTCCGGCAGCGGACCGAAGCGATCGATCAGCTCCTCGTGCATGGCCGTGAGCGCCTCCGGCGAGTCGCAGTTCGCCAGCCGCTTGTAGAGCACGAGCCGCTCGTGGACGTCGGAGCAGTAGTCGGCCGGCAGCAGGGCGGGCACGTGCAGGTTGATCTCGGTGACGACGCCGAGCGGCTGCGTGAGATCGGGCTCCCGGCCCGCCTGCAGGCTCCGCACCGCATGCGCGAGCATGTCGTTGAACAGGTTGAAGCCGACTTCCTGCATCTCGCCGCTCTGCGACTCGCCGAGCACCTCGCCCGCGCCGCGGATCTCGAGGTCGTGCATCGCAAGGTAGAAGCCCGACCCGAGCTCCTCCATCATCTGGATCGCCTCGAGCCGCTTCTTCGCCGTCGCGGTCAGCGCCTCCTCGGGCGGCGTGAGGAGGTAGGCGTACGCCTGGTGGTGCGAGCGTCCGACGCGGCCGCGCAGCTGGTGCAGCTGCGCGAGGCCGAACCGGTCGGCACGGTTGATCACGATCGTGTTCGCGGTCGGGATGTCGATCCCGGTCTCGATGATCGTCGAGCAGACGAGCAGGTTCGAGCGCTGCTGGAGGAACTCGCGCATCACGCGCTCGAGCTCGCGCTCGCGCATCTGCCCGTGCGCGATCACGATGCGCGCCTCCGGGACGAGCGCGGTGAGGCGCGCCGCCTGCGCGTCGATCGAATCGACCTCGTTGTGCAGGAAGTAGATCTGGCCGCCGCGCTTCAGCTCGCGCAGGGCGGCCTCGCGGATGAGTCCGGCCGAGTAGGGCGCGACGAACGTCTTGATGGCGAGCCGCTTCGCGGGCGCGGTGGCGATCACCGACAGGTCGCGCAGGCCCTCGAGCGACATCGCGAGGGTGCGGGGAATCGGCGTCGCGGTGAGGGTGAGCACGTCGACCTCGGCGCGCAGGGCTTTCAGACGCTCCTTCTGCCGCACCCCGAAGCGATGCTCCTCGTCGACGATGACCAGCCCGAGGTGCTGGAACTTGACGTCGCGCGAGAGCAGCTTGTGCGTGCCGATGGCGATGTCGACGCTGCCGTCGGCGAGTCCCTTGACCGCCGCGGCGGTTTCCTTGCCGGTGCGAAAGCGCGACAGCTCGGCGATGCGCACCGGCCAGTCGGCGAAGCGGTCGGAGAAGGTGTTGAAGTGCTGCTCCGCGAGCAGCGTCGTGGGCGCGAGCACTGCGACCTGCTGGCCGTCGGCTACCGCGACGAACGCGGCGCGCAGGGCGACTTCAGTCTTGCCGAAGCCGACGTCGCCGCAGATCAGGCGATCCATCGGCTTGCCCTCGCGCATGTCGCGCACCACCGACTCGATCGCCGCCATCTGGTCGGCGGTTTCCTCGAATCCGAACCCTTCCGCGAACGCCTCCAGATCGTGCTGCTTCACGGTGAAGGGGTGGCCCTGACGCGCGGCGCGCTGGGCGTAGAGCGCGAGGAGCTCGGCGGCGGTGTCGCGCACCTGCGCGGCCGCCTTGCGCTTGGCCTTCTCCCAGTCCACGCCGCCGAGCTTGTGCAGCGGCGCCTGCTCCGGCGGCCCGCCCGAGTACCGGCCGATGGTGTGGAGCTGCGCCACCGGCACGTACAGCTTGTCGGCGGCGGCATACTCGAGCTGGAGGAACTCCGTTGGTCCGTCGCCGAGATCGAGGCTCACCAGTCCGCGATAGCGTCCGACGCCGTGCTGCTCGTGCACCACCGGATCCCCGACCACGAGCTCCGACAGGTCGCGGAGCATCCCTTCGATCGAACTGCGCTTCGCCTGCTCCCGGCCGGCGCGAGCGCGCGCGGTCCCGGCGTAGAGCTCGGCTTCAGTGATGATCGCGAAAGCGGTGGGCGCGAGGCCGAGTGTTTCCAGCGCTTCGGCGGGTGCGACGAAGCCGCCGAACAGCGGGCCCACGCCGAGCATGAAGCGCGCGTCGGAGGCGAGGAACTGGTCGAGCCCGGCGCAGGGCGCGGGTGCGAGACCGTACTGCGCGAAGTACTCGGTCATCGTCTCGCGGCGACCCGGCGACTCGGCGAGCACGAGGACGCGCTCGGGGGCCGTCGCGAGGAAGGCCTTGAGCGCGTGCAGCGGGTCGGTGGCGCGGCGCTCGACCGCGACCTCCGGCACCGCCCGCGTGGCGACGAGATCGGTGTCGTCGCGCGCCAGCGCGGGGGCGTGCAGGTCGACCCGGGCGAAGCGCTGCGCGCCGACGAAGAAGTCCTCCGCGGTCAGGAACAGCGTCGGGGGCGGGAGGAGCGGCCGGTCGCGGTCGCCGCGCAGCAGCTGGAAGCGCGCGCCGCAGTCGCGCCAGAACTGGTCGATCGCGCCGTGCACGTCGTGATGGAGCACCAGCGTCGCGCCCGCCGGGAGGTAGTCGAACAGGTGTCCGGTGGCGTCGAAGAAGAGCGGCAGGTAGTACTCGATGCCGGGCGGTGCCACGCCGTTCGAGACGTCCTTGTAGACGGTGCTCTTCGACGGGTCGCCCTCGAACGCCTCGCGAAAGCGCGCGCGGAAGCGCGCGCGCGCCGGATCGTCCATCGGGAACTCCCGCGCCGGCAGCAGGCGAATCTCCCCGACCTTGTAGACCGTGCGTTGCGTGTCCACGTCGAACGTGCGGAGCGATTCGACCTGCTCGTCGGCGAGGTCGATCCGGTAGGGCAGCGCGCTGCCCATCGGAAAGAGATCGATCAGGCCGCCGCGCACGCAGTACTCCCCGGGGGCCACGACCTGCGTGACGTGGCTGTAGCCGGCGGTCGTGAACTGCGCGCGCAGCTGCGCGGCATCCAGGCGCGTGCCCTGCTTGATGAAGAACGTATAGCCGGCGAGGTACGCCGGCGGCGGCAGGCGATACAGCGCGGTGGTGGCCGGCACGATGGCGATGTCGCAGTCGCCGGAGGTGATGTGGTGGAGCGTTTCGAGGCGCTCGGAGACCAGGTCCTGGTGCGGCGAGAACGTGTCGTACGGCAGCGTTTCCCAGTCGGGGAACAGGCTGACGCGGAGATCCGGCGCGAACCACGGGATCTCCTCGCGAAGACGCTGCGCGTCGAGCGCGGAGCCGCATACGACGACGACCGGTCGTGCGGTCGCCGCGAGACGCGCGAGCGCCAGCGCATCGGAGGAGCCGTAAAGCTTCCCGAAGCGAACGCGTGAGGCGGTCGGGACGGCGGTCACTCGGATTGCGGGCGCAAGGAATCCTGCAGCGGGGGCTGCACTCAAACACCCCGCCGCGTTGGACCGGGCGGGTCCCCGCCCGGTCCAACGCGGCGGGCCCGTATTATAGTCGCGGGGCTCATGCGAATCGATGATTACGCGTCATGACCGCGCGCCGCTACGGCCTGATTCCGGCAGCGGGGCAGGGCGCCCGCCTCGGCGGTGGAACGCCCAAGCAGTATCTCGACCTCCGCGGCGAGCCGATGCTCGCGCATGCTGCGCGCGCGCTGCTCGCGCATCCCTCCATCGAGGTCGCGTTCGTCGTGCTCTCGCCCGACGACGAGCGCTATGCCACCTACGATTGGACCGCTTTTGGCGATCGCATCGCGCCGCTTTGGTGCGGGGGCGCGACGCGGCGCGACAGCGTGCTGAACGGGCTGGTGGCGATGGCGAACGTGGTCGATCCTGACGACTGGGTCCTGGTGCACGACGCCGCGCGACCCTGTCTCGCGCGGGCGGACGTCGAGCGGCTCATCGCGGCGGTCGGCGAAGACGACAACGGCGGCATCCTCGCGGTGCCGCTCGCCGACACGCTGAAGCGCGCGGACGACGATGAACGCATTGCCGCCACCGAACCGCGCGAGCGGCTGTGGCTCGCGCAGACGCCGCAGATGTTCCGTCACGGGACGCTGCTGCGCGCGCTCGGCGGCGCTGCGGTGGTGACGGACGAGGCGGCCGCCGTCGAGGCGCTCGGCATCCGGCCGAAACTGGTCCCCGGCAGCCTGCGCAACGTGAAGGTCACCTATTCCGGCGACCTCGCGATCGCCGCGGCGCTGCTGAATGCGGAGGGGAGATGAGGGTCGGACACGGCTTCGACGTGCACGCGCTGGTCCCGGGCCGCAAGCTGGTCGTCGGAGGCGTCGAGATCCCGTTCGACCGGGGCCTCGAGGGGCACTCGGACGCGGACGTGCTGCTGCACGCGATTACCGATGCGCTGCTCGGTGCGGCGGCGCTGGGCGACATCGGGCAGCACTTCCCCGACACCGATCCCGCCTATCGCGGCGCGGACAGCCGCGCATTGCTCCGCGCAGCCATGGCGAAGGTCGGGGCCGCGGGCTACAGCGTCGCGAACGTGGATGCGACGATCATCGTGCAGGCGCCGAAAATGGCGCCTCACGTTCCCGCGATGATCCGGAACCTCGCCGCTGACCTCGGGCTCAAGCCCGGTCAGCTGAACGTGAAGGCGAAGACGACCGAGCGGCTCGGGTTCACCGGGCGCGGCGAGGGGATCGCCGCGGAGGCGGTGGTGCTGCTCGAGGATGCCCCGAAAGCGTGGTCAACCCCGCGCCATCCATAGGGATCGGGCCGCAACGCCTCTTCTTCGCGCTCTGGCCCGACGCGACGACCCGGGCACGGCTCGCGGACTGGACGCAGTCGATTCACCGCGCAAGCGGTGGACGCGCGATGCGGCCGGAGAACGTGCACCTCACGCTCGCGTTCCTCGGCAGCACCCCCGCCGCCGCGTTGCCGGCGTTGATCGCGGCAGCCGGGCGAATCGCGCCACGCACGTTCACGCTGCGCGTGGACGAGTCGGGCTACTGGCGCCACAACCAGATCGCGTGGGCCGGCGTGCGCGAGATCCCGCCCGAGCTCGCAGCGCTGGTGGGCGACCTGAGGGCTGCGCTTCTCGAGGCGAACGTCCCGTTCGACGTCAAGCCGTTCGTCGCGCACGTCACGCTGGTGCGCAAGGCGCGCCCGGGCTTCAAGCTCCCGCCTCTGGAGCCGATTGAGTGGCTGGTTCGGGACTTCGCCCTGGTGCGGTCCGTCACCGGGGCGGACGGCAGCACGTACGAGGTCGCGCAGCGCTGGGGCTGATGCCGCTCAGGCGCGGAGCGGGAACGTCACGCGCGCGACGAGACCGCCGCCTTCGCGCGGCAGCAGGTCGAAAGACCCGCCGTGCATGCGCGCGATCCGGTCCACGATTGCGAGCCCGAGTCCGGAACCTCCCTTGCCGCTGCGCGCCGTCTCCAGGCGGGTGAACGGCTGTTTGAGGCGCTCCACTTCGTCGGCCGGGATCCCCGGCCCGCGATCGAGGACTTCGATGACCGCCGCGCGGCTCGCCGGCGCTACGCGCAGCCGGATGTCCCCGTCGCCATGGCGAATCGCGTTGTCGACGAGATTGGTGACGAGCCGGCGTATCGCCATCGGCCGCACTGTCACCTCCGGCACGGCGACGATCTCCTCGGTAAGGGCGTGGCCCGCGTCGCGATAGCGTGCAGCGATGTCCCGTGCCAAAGCCGCCAGATCGGTCGGGGCGGCCGGCTCACCGCCCGCGGCGCGCGCGAAGTCGAGGAACTGCCCGATGATGCGGTCCATCTCGTCGATGTCGGCGGCCATGCCGCCCTTGAGCGGCGCGTCGGCATCCGCCATCTCCAGCCCGAGGCGCAGCCGCGCGAGCGGCGTGCGCAGATCGTGCGACACGCCCGCGAGGATGAGCGCGCGGTCGTCCTCGAGCCGCGCCAGGTCGCGCGTCATCTGGTTGAACGCCCGCGACACGGTCTGGATCTCCTGGGGGCCGGACTCCTCGAGCGGCGCGGGCACGCGTCCGCGGCCGACGTCGGCCGCAGCGCCGACCAGCGCGCGCAGCGGCCGCCGGAGCCGGAACACGATCAGCCACGCGCCGGCGAGCGCCGCGACGAGCACGAACGCGCCCCACCCGAGCCAGCGCAGCGCGGCCTGCCGCTCGATGCGCTCGCGCGGGAGCATCACCCAGTACTCGTCGCTCGCGATGCGGAAGCTCACCCAGAATCCAGGCAGCCCGTCGCGCTCGACGGCGAGTCGCGTGTCCGGGCCGAGCTGACGGCGCACTTCCTCGGCGAAGATCTGCGTCCCTGGCCGGTCGAGCGTCAGCGGGGTGATTCGCTCGTCTGCCTCGGCCGGGTAGATGCGGATGCCCTCCTGCTCCTGCAGGTCGAGCAGCAGCTCGCGTCGGAGGTCGGGCTGCGCGGTCACCAGCGCGACGCGCGTCAAGTTCACCACGCTGGCAACCAGGTCCGCCGTCTGGCGCGCGCGCGGCTCGCGCTCGGAGAAGCGGAACAGCTCGAACCACGCCGCGACCGCGAGCAGGATCAGCCCGGCGATCAGGACGAAGGTGCGCCAGAGGAGGGTGCGCGGGAAGAGCTTGATCACGCCTTCGTCCCGTCGGGGACGAAGACGTAGCCGAACCCCCAGACGGTCTGGATGAAGGTGGGGCTGGAGGGGTCGGACTCGATCAGCTTGCGCAGGCGCGAGACCTGGACGTCGATGGCGCGATCGAAGACCTCGTACTCGCGGCCGCGCGCGAGCTCCATCAGCTTGTCGCGCGAGAGCGGCACGCGCGGATGCGTGACCAGCACCTTGAGCAGCGCGAACTCCCCGGTAGTGAGCGCGATATGCTCGCCGTTGCGGACGAGCGTGCGCGTGGCGAGGTTCACGGTCATGCCGCCGAACTCGACGGACTCGACTTCCGCCGACGGCGCGCCGGGCGGGAGCGGCGCGGAGCGCCGGCGCAGCACCGCGTTGATCCGCGCCACCAGCTCGCGAGGGTTGAACGGCTTGGGCAGGTAGTCGTCGGCGCCCATCTCCAGGCCGACGATCCGGTCGACGTCCTCGCCCCTGGCGGTGAGCATGATGATTGGGATCGTGTTCTTGGTCCCGCGTAGCCGGCGGCAGATCGCGAGCCCGTCCTCGCCGGGCAGCATGAGGTCGAGGACCATCAGGTCGAAGCGCTCGTGCGCGAGCAGCTTGTCCATCGCGTGCGCCTCCGACACCGCGCGCACCGCAAAACCCTGCTCGCCGAGATAGCGGTTCAGGAGGTCGCGCAGCCGCAGGTCGTCGTCGACGACCAGGATCTTGGTCTTGGTCTCGGTCATGGGCTCGAGATGCTACCGCCGCCCGGAGCGGCGGGCGAGGCAATGGTAACGCGCGGTAAGCCGGGTGCAGCGCGTAACAGCCGGTTACAAACGCTCCGGCGGGTCACACATTCCTCTTACAGACGTCGCCTACATTGTGCGCTCGGCGGCCTGACGAAGGGCGAGGCGAAAGACTTGCGCAACGAGCACGAGGACCTGCGCCAGGACCTGAATGTGGCGAGCCGTAGTATCTATATAGTGAGAAGCACGACGCGAAGACGCGCTGGGAACGGTGGCATCATTGCGCGGAATGAATCGGAGCGCATGGAACGGCGATGAAGCGGATGGTGGTCATGGCAACTCTCGCGACGCTGCTTGCCGCAGCGTGGCCGGCCTGGGCGCAACCCGGGCCGGGGCAGGGCGGCCGCCGCGGCATGGATCGTCCGATGCCGCAACGCCCGATGGGCCCGCCGCCCGAGCGCGGGGGGCAGCGTCCCGACGGCGACGGCATGCAGCGCCGCGGGCAGATGTCGCCGGAGGAGCGCGAGAAGCTTCGCCAGGACATCGGCCAGCACGGGCGCGACATCTATCGCGATCCGCGTCGCGGCGGGCCTGGCAAACAGTGAACCCGCACGGATTCTTCCCTCTGTGACGTAGATCGGCGCCCGGGGATCCCGCATCGATTCCCCTGGGCGCTCCGGGCGCCAATCTTTTTCCCTGCTCCCCAGAGCTGCCGTTCACGCGGCGAGCAGATGCGTGACGCCGTCCCATAGCAGCTTCGCGCCAGTGACGAACATCAGGGTATAGGCGATACGGTAGAACCACAGCGTGCTGAGCCGCTTGCGCACCCAGATTCCGAACAGGATCCCGATGACCGCGATCGGTAGCAGCGCGACCGCGGTGCCGAGGTTGCGCGCGTCGAACAACCCCAGCATCAGATAGGGGACGATCTTCGCGGCGTTGATCGCCGTGAAGAAGATGATCGTCGTCCCCACGTAGAGCGCCTTGTCGAGGCGCATCGGCAGCAGATAGATCGCCAGCGGCGGGCCGCCCGAGTGCGCGACGAAGCTGGTGAACCCGGAGCCCGCGGCGCAGGCGTAGCCCTTCCAGCGGCTCGGCTGGGCGGGTGCGGGCACCCCGGCGAGCACCTGCCAGGCGACGAAGCCGCAGGCGATTACGCCGAGCAGGACGCGAATCCAGTCGTCGTTGAGGTAGTTGAAGGTCACCCAGCCGATGCCGATGCCGACGAGGCCCGCCGGCATGATCACGCGCATGATGCTGCGATCCCAGTCCCTCCGGTAGGCGTAGAGGCCGATCAGGTCCATCAGGATCAGGATCGGCAGCATGATCGCCGCCGCCTGCACCGGCGAGATCGCGAGCGACAGCAGCGGCACGGAGAACCCGCCGGCGGCGCCGATCCCGCCCTTGGAGACTCCGGTGAGGATGACCGCGGGAATCGCGACCGCGTAGAACCAGGGATTCGAGATCAGATCAAGCGACAAGCGCCATCACCGCATGCGGCGAGATGCTTCAGCCCTTCGTCGCCTGGTCGCGCAGCACGCGCTTGAGGATCTTTCCGGTCGCGCTCTTCGGCAGTTCCTGGACCAGCTCGACCCGCGCAGGGATCTTGTAGGCGGCGAGCCGGTCGCGACAGAACTGTGCCAGTTCCTCGGCGCTCGCGTGCTTGCCGTCCTTGAGGACCACCGCCGCCCGAACCTGCTCGCCCTTCAGGGGGTCTGGCGCGCCGTAGACCGCGACCTCCTGCACCGCCGGGTGCCGGTACAGCACGTGCTCGACCTCGGCCGGCCACACCTTGAAGCCGGAGACGTTCACCATGTCCTTCACGCGATCCACGATGTAGACGTAGCCGTCCTGGTCCATGCGGCCGATGTCGCCCGAGTGCAGCCAGCCGTGCCGCAGCGCCTTGTCGGTGTCCTCCGGCTTGCCCCAGTAGCCCTTCATCACGCCCGGGCCGCGGATCACGATCTCGCCCCATTCGCCGCGCGCGACCTCCTTGTCGCTCTCGTCGTGGATCGCGAGGGTGAAGCCTTCGACCGCGGTGCCGACGCTGCCGAAGCGGTGCTCCTTGGCGTGGTTGTAGCAGGCGAAGGGCGAGCACTCGGTGAGTCCGTAGCCCTCGTACACACGCCGCCCGAAGCGTTCGGTCCAGCGCCGCGAAATCTCCTCGGGCATCGTCGCGGCCGCGGAAAAGTAGTAGTCGATGGAGGAAAGATCGTACTTCGCGAGATCCATGTTCAGGACCCCGATGTAGATCGTGGGGACGGCGAAGAACTTGGTGATCCGGTCGCGGCCGATCGCCTCCAGCACCGCTTCCGGCACGAAGCGGCGAAACAGCGCGAGCGTCGCGCCGGCTTCGAACCCGCCGTTCATGATGTAGTTCTGGCCGAACACGTGGAACAGCGGCAGGAAGAGCGCCAGCCGGTCGCCCGGCCGGTAGCCGGAGTACTTCGCCGCCGTGCGCATGTTCGTCTCGATATTGTGGTGCGTCAGCGTTACGCCCTTCGGGACGCCGGTTGTGCCGGACGAGTACAGCAGCACCGCAGGGTCATCCGGCTGCATGGCCGCGGCGCGCAGCGTCGGGTCGCCGCGGGCGAGCCAGTCCTCGAGCGCGATCTCGTCCGGCTCCCCCCCTTCGCAGATGACGGTGTGCTCGATCGAAGGGCAGTCGGGGCGCGGCACGTTCGGGAGCAACTCCTCGGTCGTGAACAGGACCTTCGGGCGCGAGTCGTTGACGATGAAGCGCACTTCCTCCCACTTGAAGATCGAGTTGATCGAGACCACGACCGCGCCGATCTTCAGCCCCGCCAGGTACGCGAGCGCGAAGGCCGGAATGTTCGGCAGATAGAGCGCGATGCGGTCGCCGCGGCGCACCCCGTGCTTGGCCAGAGCGTCGGCGAGGGCCGAGGCACAGTAGTCCAGGGTCGAGTAGGAGACGCTCTTGCCCTCGAACAGGATGGCGGGGTGGTCCTTCAGACGCGCCGCGGCGCGCTCGACGTGGTTGGCGATGTTCATTGTGGGGGCCGGAAAATGGCTCAAAAGTTGACGTTGTTCTTGCCCTTCAGCTTCAGGATGTCGCGCGCTTCGCCGGGCGTGGCGATCTCGAGCCCCAGTTCCTCGAGGATGCGGCGGATCTTCGCGACCTGCTCGGCGTTGGTCTTCGCGAGCTGGCCCTTGCCGAGCCACAGGCTGTCCTCGAGCCCGACGCGGACGTTGCCGCCCATCACCGCCGACATCGTGGCGACGTACATCTGGTTGCGGCCCGCGCCGAGCACCGACCAGCGGTAGTCGTCCCCGAACAGGCGATCGGCGGTCCGCCGCATGTGCAGCACGTCCTCCGGGTGCGGCCCGATTCCGCCGCGAATGCCGAACACCGATTGAATGAACAGCGGCGCCCTGACGAGTTTGCGTTCGAGGAAGTGCGCGGCGGTGTAAAGATGTCCGATGTCGTAGCACTCGATCTCGAAGCGCGTGTCGTTGCCGCTGCACGACTCGAGGATGTGCGCGATGTCGCGGAACGTGTTCTTGAAGATCCGCTCGTCGGAACCGGCGAGATAGGGGAGCTCCCAGTCGTGCTTCCAGTCCTTGTAGCGCGGAATCATCTCGTACAGACCGAAGTTCATCGAGCCCATGTTGAGCGAGGCGACCTCGGGCTTGAGCTGCAGCGCCGGCTGCAGGCGCTCCTCGACGCTCATCGTGGGTGCGCCGCCGGTGGTGAGGTTGATGACGACGTCGCTCGCGGCCTTGATCTTCGGCAGGAACTGCTTGAACACCGCGGGATCTTGCGTGGGGCGGCCATCGTCCGGCATGCGCGCGTGCAGGTGCACGATCGCCGCGCCCGCGCGCGCGGCCTCGATCGCGCCCTCTGCGATCTCGTCGGGCGTGATCGGCAGGTGCGGCGACATCGTCGGGGTGTGGATCGCGCCCGTGACGGCGCAGGTGATGATGACCTTGTTCTGCTTCGCTGACATGGGAGCTCCTGCTGGGTTCACTTCTCCGCGGTGCGCTTGTGGGCCGCGAGCGCCATGAGCCGCCGGTCGCGCCAGGCGGCGCGCTCGGCCAGACGGTCGGCGGGGATCGACGCGCGGCGCTCCGCTTCGAGCCGGGCGAGCGCCGCCGTGCTCCACTCGCGCGGTACTTGCGCGCGGTCCATCTCCACCATGGTGGCCGCGTAGCGCTGCGCGTAATCTACCACTCCCCCTGGCGCGTTGAGATCGATCGTCTCCATCGGCCCCATGAACGACCAGCGCAGGCCCAGGCCGTCGCGGATCGTCTTGTCGATGTCCTCCGCCGAAGCGTAGCCGTCCTCGTAGAGACGAATGGCCTCGCACACGAGCGCGGCCTGCAGCCGGTTGAGGATGAAGCCGGGGATCTCGCGGCGCACGACCACCGGCACCTGCTTCGCGGCCTCGTGCAGGCGTCGCGCGCGCTCGACGACGTCCGGTGCCGTCCAAGGCGCGGGGCACAACTCGACGACCGGCACCACGTGCGGTGGATTGACCGGGTGCGCGACGAGGCAGCGCGCGCGGCCGGGCAGGCTGGCACTGAAGGCAGAGGCGGGAATATACGAGGTCGAGCTGGCAAGGATGCAGTCCGGCGCGGCGAGCGCGTCCAGCTCGGCGAAGATCGCCTGCTTCGCCTCGAGCGTTTCCCGCACGCTCTCCTGAACGTAGCGCGCTCCACGCAGCGCGTCGGCGAGCGTCGCCGCCGGTGCGATCCGGGCGCGCACTGTCGCGGGCGGCTCGTCGAGCAGCTCGAATCCGGCGAGCTCCGCGAGCGCGGCGTCGACGGCGCGCAGATTTGCCGCGAGCGCGTGGCCGTCGCTGTCGTACACCGCGACCGGGTGCCCGGCGCGCGCGAACACGACGGCCCAGGCGCGGCCGATCAGGCCAGTGCCGACGATCGCAATCCGGTCCATTCCCGTCACACCGTGTGCGCGATGTCGCCGCAGATCGAGAGCGCCTGTCCGGAGATGTGCTTCCCGGCGTCGGTGGCCAGGAACAGCGCCATGTTCGCGATGTCTTCGGCCGTGACGAACGTGCGCAGGCTCACGGTGTCGAGCAGCTTCTGCTTCTGCGCCTCGAACGGGATGTCGAGCGCCTTCGCTTTTGCGTCGATCACGCGGTTGATGCGCTCGCCCTCGACGTTGCCGGGTTGGAGGCAGTTGACGCGGACGCCGTCCGGGCCGGCCTCGATCGCGAGGCTCTTGGTGAGACCGACCACCGCCCATTTCGCCGCCGCGTAAGGGGTCCGCAGCGGGAAGCCCAGGCGTCCGGCGACCGAGGAGAGATTGATGATGCTCCCGCCGCCGGCCGCCTTGATCAGCGGCATCGCGAGGCGCGTGCAGTAGAACATCGAGTTGAGGTCGACCGCGATGCAGCGGTCCCAGTCCTCGGGATTCAGGTCTTCGATCTTCCCGGTCGGGCCGGCGATTCCCGCGTTGTTGACGAGCACGTCGAGGCCGCCGAGTTCGCGTTTCACGTCGACGAACAGCCGGTCGACCTCCGCCGGGCTCGCCACGTCGGTGACGCTCTGGGTGACCTGCGGCAGCAGGCGCTTCGCCTCCTCGAGCGCGCCGCGGTCGACGTCGCAGATGTGCGCGCGCGCCCCGTGGGCGACGAAGGTCTGCGCGATGGCGCGGCCGATTCCGGCCGCGCCGGCGGTGACGAGCACGCGCAGGCCTGCAGCGGATGTGTTCATGGAGCGCTCCCCCGTGGACGCCGCGCGCTCTTCCGGTGAGAGACATCGGGTCTCCGGCCGCACGGCGTGGCGCGGAAGTTTAACGCGCCTCGGTAGAATGGCGCAGCCACGATGAACATCCTTGCCATCGAGACTGCCACCGACGTGCTTTCGCTCGCGCTCGCGCTGGGTGAAGGTGAGGGCGCACGCGTGCACGAGACGACCCTCGCGGCCGGACAGCGGCAGGCCGAGCTGATCCTCGGCGAGATCGACGCGCTCCTCGCGCGCGCGGGCGTGTCGGTGCGCGACCTCGGCGCCGTCGCGTACGGCGCGGGTCCCGGCTCGTTCACCGGGTTGCGCATCGCCTGCGGCGTGGCGCAGGGCATCGCCGCGGCGCGCGGCATTCCGGTGCTGGGGGTGAGCACGCTCGCCGCGATCGCCGAGGGCTGCGGCGCAACGCGCGTCGTCGCGTGCCTCGATGCGCGGATGGGCGAGGTGTATCATGCCGCCTTCGAAAAACGGGACGGCGCGTTGCACGAAGTCATTCCTTCGGAGCTCCAGCGCCCCGAGTCCGTGCCGTTGCCCCCGGGTGAGGGCTGGACCGGCTGCGGCGGCGGGTTCGCCACGCATCGCGAGGCCCTCGCAGCGCGCCTCGGCGCGCGGCTCGTGGCGGTGCATTCGGAGGTCATGCCTTCGGCCGCGGCGATTCTGCGGCTCGCGGCGCCGCGCTTCGCGGCGGGCGAGGGCGGCGATGCCGCAACGGCGGTGCCCGTTTACCTGCGCGATCGCGTCGCGCTCAAGACCGCCGAGCGATGAGCGCGCTGCCACGCCCCGAGCCGCGCATCCGCCCCCTGGCCGAACGGGATCTGGACCCGGTGGTCGCGATCGAGCGCGAGATCTATGAGTTTCCCTGGTCGCTCGGCAACTTCCGCGATTCGCTCGCGGCCGGCTATAGCTGCTGGGCCTGTCACGGCGCCGATGGCCTGGTCGGCTATGCGGTAATGATGATCGGCGCAGGCGAGGCCCATCTCCTCAATCTGAGCATCGCGTCGCCGTGGCAGCGGCGCGGCTACGGCAGGCAGCTCCTCGAGCACCTGATGGACGTCGCGCGCAGCTACGGTGCGCGCGTGCTGTTCCTGGAAGTGCGCCCGTCCAACGCAGCCGGGCGGGCCCTCTATGCCGCATACGGCTTCGAGCAGGTCGGCATCCGCCGCGAGTACTATCCGGCGCGCGGCGGGCGCGAGGACGCGCTGCTTCTCAACTATCAGCTGTGAGATCGCGGTGGTGACGGCGCGACGCGAGCAGATTCTCGACGAGATCGGCCTCGGCCCGACCTGGCGCCTGCGCGAGCGCAGCGCGTCGGTCGCGCCGCTGGTGGTTGACGAGCGGGTGGTCGACGAGCGGGTGGTCGGCGAGCAGGTCGCCGAAGAGCGGGGCGCCTACATGGCGGCAGCGTCGACGGCCGGCGGCGCGGCTGCGCTTCCCCTCGACGATCGGGCCGCGCGCATCGCGCAGCTCGACTGGGCGGCGCTCAAATCGACGGTCGCGGGCTGCACCGCCTGCCCGCTCTGCAAAACGCGCACGCACACCGTCTTCGGCGTCGGCGACGAGCAGGCCGAGTGGATGATGGTCGGCGAGGCGCCCGGCGCGGAGGAGGATGCGCGCGGCGAGCCGTTCGTCGGCCAGGCGGGGCGGCTGCTCGACAGCATGCTCGCCGCGGTCGGTCTCCAGCGCGGCGCGAACGTCTACATCGCCAATGTCCTCAAGTGCCGCCCGCCCGGCAATCGCAACCCGGAGCCGTTCGAAGTTGGGCAGTGCAGCCCGCACCTCATCCGGCAGATCGCGCTGATCCAACCGAAACTCATCCTGGCCCTGGGGCGGTTCGCGGCGCAGACGCTGCTCGGGACCGACGCGAGCATCGCGAGCCTGCGCGGCCGGCTGTTCCAGTATCAGGGCGTGCCGCTGATCGTGAGCTATCATCCCGCTTATCTCCTTCGCACCCTGCCGGACAAGGCGAAAGCGTGGGAGGACCTGTGTTTCGCGCGCACGACGATGGATGCGTTGAAAACGTCGGGTCTGCCGCCATCTTGATCGCTGCACCAAATCCGAAGGGGAAGACAACCGTGAAAAGACTTTGGGCTGTTCTGGTCGCCGGCGTCGCGCTCGTGCTCGGCGGCTGTGGCTACAACGACATCCAGCGCGCCGACGAAGGCGTCACCGCCGCGTGGTCGGAAGTGACGAACCAGTACCAGCGCCGCGCCGACTTGATTCCGAACCTCGTCGAGACGGTGAAGGGATTCGCGCAGCAGGAGAAAGAGGTCCTGACGCAGGTCACCGAGGCGCGCTCGCGCGCAGGCAGCATCAAACTCACGCCCGAGATGCTCAACGATCCGGCGGCGCTGCAGAGGTTCCAGCAGGCCCAGGGCGAGTTGTCGGGCGCGCTGTCACGCCTGCTCGTGACGGTGGAGAAATACCCCGAGCTGAAGTCGGACAAGAACTTCCTCGAGTTGCAGGCCCAGCTCGAGGGCACCGAGAACCGCATCGGCGTCGCGCGCAACCGCTACATCAAGGCGGTACAGGAGTACAACGTGCTGGTGCGACAGTTCCCCGTCAACCTCACCGCGATGGTGTTCGGCTACAAGACCAAGGCGAACTTCACCGTCGAGAACGAGAAAGCCATCCAGAGCGCGCCGAAGGTCGATTTCGGCGGGAAGAAGTAGCTTTCACCCGCTCGCGTTCATGATGCTTCGGCGCCTGTCAGCGGCCGCCGGCACCCTGTTGCTGCTCGTCGCGGCGGGGTGCGCGCTCGCGCAGGATCTCGCGCTGATCCCGCCGCTGAAGACGCGCGTCACCGACACGACCGGGACGCTCACCGCGCCGCAGGCGGCCGACCTCGAGCGGCGGATCGCCGACTTCGAGGCGCGCAAGGGCAGCCAGATCGCGGTCCTGATCGTGCCGACGACGGCGCCCGAGGCCATCGAGCAGTACGGGATTCGGGTGGCCGAGGCGTGGAAGATCGGCCGCAAGGGCACCGACGACGGCGTCATCCTCATCGTCGCGAAGAACGACCGGAAGCTGCGGCTCGAGGTGGGCTACGGGCTCGAGGGCCCCATCCCCGACGCGATCGCCAAGCGCATCATCCGCGAGACCATTACCCCGCGTTTCCAGCAGGGCGACTTCTTCGGGGGCATCTCGGCCGGCACCCAGCAGCTGATGCGCCTGATCGAAGGCGAGAAGCTCCCGCCGCCCGCGCCGCGGCCCGAGCCGCAGGGCGAGTTCGGCGGCGGCGCACAAGGGCTCATCCTCCTGCTGGTGGTGACGATGGTCCTCGGCGGCGTCCTCACGGCCGTCCTCGGCCGGTTTTTCGGATCGGCGACGACGGGCGGCGTGGTGGGGTTCATCGCCTGGACGATCGCCGGCGCGCTTGCGATCGGGATTGGCGCCGGGCTGCTGGCGTTTATCTTCTCGCTCATCTTCGCGGGCTCGCGTGGCGGCTTCTCGCGCGGCACGCGGGGCGGTCGCGGCGGGTGGACGACCGGTGGCTGGACGGGCGGCGGCTGGGGTGGGGGCGGCGGCTGGTCGGGTGGTGGGGGCTGGTCGGGTGGTGGCGGCGGCGGGTTCGGCGGCGGTGGCGCGTCGGGCAACTGGTGAGAACGGACACATCCGCGTGAGCATCGGACGGATCTTCCGGCACCTCTTCAGCGACTTCTGGAGCGTGCGGCGCGCGTTCCCGCCCGACGTGATGGCGGCGATCGAGCGCGAGATTGGCGCGCAGGAGACGCGGCACAGCGGCGAGCTGCGCTTTGCGGTCGAGGCGTCATTGCCGCTCAACGATCTCGTCTCCGGCGTCTCGGGACGCGAGCGGGCGATCGAACTCTTCAGCCGCTTGCGCGTGTGGGACACGGAGCAGAACACCGGCGTGCTGATTTACCTGCTGCTCGCGGACCGCGACGTCGAGATCGTCGCCGACCGCGGCATTCACTTGAAGGTCGGCGAGGCGGGTTGGGAGGCGATCTGCAAGGAGATGGAACGCGAGTTCGCGCGCGGCGACTTCCGGCAGGGCGTGCTCCGCGGCGTGCAGGCGATCAGCGATCTCCTCGGGAAGCACTGCCCGCCGCGGCCGGACAACCCCGACGAGCTCTCGAACCGGCCCGTGATCGTCGACTGATCACGGTCGGACGACCCCTCAGCCGACCCACGCGTGCGCGAGCACGTCGAGGCGCAGATCCTGGGTGAAGGATTCTCCGGCACCCTCCGCGATGAGCGTGACCACATGGACGCCGGGCGCGTTGAACGTCAGCTCGTGCGCAAACGTGCCGCCGGCAGGCACCTCCGCAGCGACGATGACCTGTCCACGGGCGTCCCGTAGCGTGCAACGCACTCCGGCACCCGCGTCCACCAGGGCCTGAATCCGGAACGGCTCGCCGACCGCCCGCCGATACACCTGCGGGTCGCGATTGGCGTTGAACTGGAGCCCGTTGAGACGAACGAGCTTGACGAGCGTTCCCATCGCGGCGGTCTCCTCCGCTAGAATGGGTTGCACATTAGCAAACTCTAATACTCACCGCAATGCCGGAAGAGACCCTCGATCGAATCGAGCAGGACATCGCGGTCCTGGAGGCCGTCGCGCGCGAGCGCGAGGCGCTCGGCGAAGTGCTCGAGCCGGCGATCGCGCTCGTGGCGCGCACCTTGCGCGCCCGGCTCGCCGCGGATGGGAAACCGGCCCCGGCGGAGGACGCCGACGTCCTCGATGTCTGGCGTGCACTGGTGAAGGGCGACCCGACCTGGAACGCGATCCGCGACAACTGCCGCGAGCTGGTCTTCTACCGGAACTGCCTCGCGCTCGGTCGCGCCGACTCGCTGCCGCCGGCACCGCACCGGATGGCAGTGCGCACGGTGCGGCACATCTTTCTTTACGTGCGTTCGCGGGCGCAGCGCGACGCGGGGGCGCCTCGTTGACGTCGGCTCGGAATGCGTTGGGCCGCGATGACGGCAAGCTCGAGCGTGCGCCCGCGCCGCCGATCGCGCCCGGACGAAAGGCGGCGTTCATCGTGGCCCCGCAGCTGAGGCGGCCATCGTACGGGGCGAACCATCCGCTCGCGATCCCGCGCGTGGCGCTGACGCTCGATCTGGTGACCGCGTTCGGCGCGATCGAGCCGGGCGAGCTCGTGACCGCGCGCCAGGCCGCCGATTTCGAGCTCGAGTGGTTCCATGCGCGCGAGTACGTCGCGGCGATCCGGATGGCCGAGACGCTCGGACAGGTGAAAACGGCGTGGCGCGAACGCTTCGGACTCGGCACCCTCGAGAATCCGTACTTCGCCGGCCTGTTCGCGATCCCGGCGACCGCTACGGGCGCGAGCATCCAGGCGGCTGAGCAGGTGCTCGCCGGACGCGTCGCCTTCAACCCCGCGGGCGGCATGCATCACGCGCGTCGGGGCCGCGCCCAGGGGTTCTGCTATTTCAACGATCCCGCACTCGCGGTCATTCGTCTGCGCCGCGCCGGGCTGCGTGTCCTCTACGTCGACCTCGATGCTCACCATTGCGACGCAGTCGAGGCGGCGTTCGCCGGCGATCCGGAGGTGCTGACCCTCTCGCTCCACATGGACACGGCTTACGCCTACCCGCACGGCGGCGGCGGTCTCGACGACTGCGGCGCGGCCGCGGCGGGACACGCCACGATCAATGTCCCGCTCCCCCAGGGCGTCAGCGACGCGGAGTACCGCCTGGTCTTCGAGGCCGCATGGTCGCGCGCGCTCGATCGGTTCCGCCCGGACGCGGTCGTGCTGCAGGCGGGCGCGGACGCGTTGTCGGCCGATCCGCTCGGCAAGCTCGGCCTCTCGACGCAAGGGTTCCTCGCCGTCGTGCGCCTGATCGTGGAGACAAGCCCGTGCCATGAGGACGGCACGCCGCGGTTGCTCGCGACAGGTGGAGGCGGGTATCACCCGATCGCCGTGGCGCGAGCGTGGACCGGCTTGTGGGGCGTGCTCTCGGGCCGCGCGCTCGGCGATGCGATTCCGCCGCGCGGTGGCGCGCTGCTGCGCTCGATCCGGTGGGAGCAGGACGACGATGACGATGCGCCGAATCGGTACGTCTCGTTGAGCGATCCGGCGTCGGACGGGCCGGTGCGCGAGGAGATTCGCGCCCTGGCACGTCAGGTCGCGCGGCATCCCCACTTCTCGCGATGAGTGCGGGCGTTTCCGGCCTGGCCACGCGGCCCGCAACCGAGCGCTACGCGCAGACCTTCGGCGCGGCGTGCGCAGCGGGGCATTACAGCGACTTCCTCAACCTGCACCTGCGCCTCTCGTCGCTCGGCATCGGGACCTTTCCGGGGGCGGCGACGGACGCGGTCGACGCGGCCTATGCCAGAATAGTTCACCGTGCCGCGCTCGCCGGCATCAACGTGTTCGACACCGCGGCCCATTACCGGTACGGCCGCTCGCCGCACGCGCTGGGCGAGGGGCTGCGGCGCGCGTTCGCGGACGGGGTCGAGCGCGCGCAGGTGTTCGTAGTGGCGAAAGGCGGGTTTCTGGCGTTCGACGACGGCCCGCCCGCGGACGTGGAACGCTGGTTTGATGCGCACGTCGTTGCGCGTGGCCTGGGCCGGCGCGAGGACCTCGTGGGGCAGCACTGCCTCGCGGCGCGCTACGTGGAGGCGCAGCTGGAGGCCGTGCGCGCAGCGACCGGGCTCGACTCGATCGACGCATTCCTGCTCGACCAGCCGGAGGTGCACTATGGCTCCCTCGGCAAGGAACGCGCGCATCGCAAGATGGCGGACGTGTTCGAGGTGCTCGAGCGCGCCGCACGCGACGGGCGCATCGGCTGCTACGGCATCTCGAGCTTCGATGCGCTGCGGGTCGAGACGGACGCCTTGCTGTTCCAGTCGCTCACGTCGCTCCTCGCGCTGGCCGAGCGGGCGGCGCACGCCGCGGGCGGCGATGCGCGCACTCGGCATGCACTCCGCATCGTCCAGCTGCCGTTTAATCAGGCCATGACCGAGGGCTTCACCCGGTTCTCGCAGGCGACCGGCGAGGGCAACGTCGCCTCGTCGATCCAGGCCGCGTACCAGCTGCGCGTCTATGCGATGGCGAGCCACGTCATGGGCAAGGGGGCGTTCGCGGGTACCGGCGCGGACTCCGTGCGCGCATGGCTCGCGGACCTGCCCAACGACGCGCAGCGTGCGCTGCAGTTCGCTCGTTCGACGCCGGGGATCGGGACGGCGCTCGTCGGGGTGAGCGCACCGGCGCATCTCGACGACGTTCTTGCGGTGGCCCGCACCGCACCGCTCGCGCGCGCCGACTATCTGCGCTTGTTCGAGCGGGTGCAATAACCGGGGCCGTCAGTGCCCGGACTTGTCGATGCCGATCAGGTGCAGGGAGTCGCCTTGGCGCTGGTTGTACAGGTGGCGCTGGCGCACGAGCACCATCGAGCCGCTGACGAACAACCCGAACAGCAAGATGACGACGTAGATCGAGAGCTCGGCCCGGATCATCAAGGCATAGAGCGCGAGCATGATCAGGATCGACAGGTTCTCGTTGAAATTCTGCACCGCGATCGAGTGGCCGGCGCCCATCAGGATGTGGCCGCGGTGCTGGAGCAGGGCGTTCATCGGCACGACGAAGAACCCCGCCAGCGTGCCGACCGCGACCAACAGCGGGATCGCGATCCAGAGCTCGCGCACGAAGATCATCCCGATGACGATCGCGCCCATCGCCACGCCCATGGGCAGCACGCTGACCGCCTGACGCAGCGAGATGAAGCGCGCCGCGGCCACCGCCCCCAGCGCGATGCCGACGGCGGTGATGCCCTGCAGGGCGGTCGCCTTCGACAGCGGGTAGCCGAGCGCGGCCTTCGCCCATTCGAGCACGATGAACTGCAGGGTCGCGCCCGCGCCCCAGAAGAGCGTGGTCGTGGCGAGCGAGATCTGCCCGAGCTTGTCCTTCCAGAGCAGGTTGTTGCAGTGGGCGAAATCGCGGATCAGGTAGAACGGGTTCTTCTTCGGGACGTGGTGATCGACGCCGGTGTCTGGAATGAAGAGATTGAACAGCGCGGCCGCCAGGTAGGCGAGCACGATGACCGCGATCGCCGCCTCGCCCGGCGTGTCGATGCTCGTCTCGATGCGCGGCAGGTCAAACGCGAGCAGCTGGCGCGACACCGTTTCGCTCACGAGCACCCCGCCCAGCAGGGTGCCGAGGATGATCGAGCCGACCGTGAGCCCCTCGATCCAGCCGTTCGCGGCGACCAGCTGGCTGGGGGGCAGCAGCTCGGTCAGGATGCCGTACTTCGCGGGCGAGTACGCGGCGGCGCCGAGCCCCACCACCGCGTACGCGATCAGCACGGTCAGGTACTGGTCGACGCCGGAGGGCGTCAGCTGGACGTAGAAGAACATCATCGCGCAGCCGCCCACCTTGATCAGGTTGGTGATGAACATAACCCGGCCCTTGGGCATCGAATCGGCGAACGCGCCGACGAACGCAGCGAGCGCGACGTACGAAATGGTGAAGAAGAACTTGAGCAGCGGCACCATCCACATCGGTCCGCTGAGCTGCGCGAGCAGCTGGATCGCCGCAATGAGCAGCGCATTGTCGGCGAGCGACGAGAAGAACTGCGCCGCCATGATCGTGTAGAAACCGCGCTTCATCGGAGCGTCGGGTCGGCGCGCGACTCAGCGGGGCTGCGGCTTGCCGGGAGCGGGCCCGGGCGCGGGCGGCGCGCCGCGACGGGCCGCCTCGCGCAGCAGGCGTTCCTGTTCGGCGAACGATGGCACGCGCGGGCCGGGCGAGGCGATCACGCGGCCTGAATAGCCGGGTGGGGGGGGGTCGCCGGCGAGGAAGACCTCGCGGCGGATGCGCTTGTTCAGCGCGGTGACCCGGCGGTCGATCCACCAGGCGTCATACGCGACGGCCGCGACCCATGCGGCCCCGACTCCGGCTGCGACGCGAAGATCCCAAAGGGTCGCGGCAAGTGCCCCGACCGTGGCGATCCGCCAGAGCCACGCGCCCTTCGCGTCATCGAGATAGGCGCGGTGCAGCCCGAGGGGTGCGCCGACGAGCAGAGCCCACGCGCGCCCGCGGCGCTTCAGGCGCCCGGCGAGTTCGAGGTTCGCGCGTTGCAGCCCCGCGCCGCCGAGGTCAAGCCGCTTCCAGGCCTCGCTCAAGGCGCCGCACGCCGCGCAACCTGCCCGCGCTCGCCATAAGTTTGGTTCATGTACCGATTTATGATTGAATAGCGGCGCGCAGAATAGCACACGCCCCTCCCGCGGATTCCGATGGCCGATCGCCGACTTCAAGTGTTCCACGCCGTAGCGAAGCAGATGAGCTTTACCAAGGCGGCCGAGACGCTTTTCATGACCCAGCCGGCGGTCACTTTCCAGATCAAGCAGCTGGAGGAGCACTTCAACACCCGCTTGTTCGAGCGCGGGCATGGCCGGATCGCGCTGACCCCCGCGGGCGAGATCGTCCTCGAGTACGCCGAGCGCATCCTCTCGCTCTCGGCCGAGCTCGAGACGCGGCTGCGGGAGATGACCGGCCGGCTCTCCGGGCCGCTCCTGATCGGCGCGAGCACCACCATCGCCGAATTCCTCCTGCCGCGCGTGCTCGGCGAGTTCAAGTCGCTGCATCCCGAGGTGCAGCCGAAGCTGGTGGTCGCGAACTCCGAGGCGATCGAGAACCGGGTCGCCGAGCACACCCTCGACATCGGGCTGATCGAAGCGCCCTCGCACCTGCCGTCGCTGCTCACCGAGATGTGCTGCGAGGACGAGCTGCAGGTCATCGTCTCGCCGCAGCATCCGCTCGCGAAGGCGAAGAACGTCACGCCCAAGCAGCTCCTTGCGTACCCCTACGTGAGTCGCGAGAGCGGCTCGGGCACCCGCGAGTTCACCGACCTCTACTTCCGGAAGGCGGGCGTCAACCCTGCGGAGCTGAGCGTCGTGATGGAGCTCGGCAGCCCCGAGGCGCTCAAGGGCGTGGTCGAGACCGGCCTGGGCTTCGCGATCCTGTCCAAGGCGACCGTCGCCAAGGAGCAGAAGCTCGGCGAGCTGGTCGCCGTCCCGCTGACGCCGAAGCTGCTGCGTTCGCTCTCCCTCGTCTATCCCAAGGAGAAGTTCCGCTCCCGCCTGGTCAACACCTTCGTCGAGTTCGCGCAGGCGCGGATGAAGGACACGGTGCTGTAGCGGGCGGGCCCGCATGATCCGTTTCCTGGCGATTCAGCACACCTTCTCGGAGTTCTTCGGCGCGCTCGAGCCGCAGTTCGAGGCGCGCGATATCGCGTTCACCTATCTGCGGCCGGTGACGGGGCAGGACGTGAGCGCGGCGGCCGGCCAGTTCGATTGCCTGTGGCTCCTCGGCGGCGCATATCCGGTGATCGACCGGGAGCGCTGTCCCTGGATCGACGACGAGCGCCGCCTCGTCAACGCTTTCGCGAGATCGCGCCGGCCGGTGGTCGGGCTCGGCTTCGGCGCGCACGTCGTGGCACTCGCGCACGGCGGGACCGCTCATGCCGACCCAGCGCACGACGCCTACTGGACGATCGCGCACGCGACCGACGCCGGCCGGGACGACCCGCTCGCGCGCGCGGTCGACGGCCGGAACGTCCTGGTGATGACCAACGGCCGCGTCGACCTGGCACCCACCCTCGCGCCCCTGGTCGTGGACGAGCGCGGGCGCTGGCTCGCGATCCGGCCGACGCCCCTCGCGTACGGACTCGCGTTCCGTCCCGAGCTCAAGCCCGGCATGATCGAGGACATGATCATGGAGGACGATCGTCCGGTGCCCGAGAACATCGGGAGCCTCCTCGATGAGGCGCGTGCCCGCTGGGACGAGACGCAGGAGACCACCGCGCGCGTGGTCGCGGCGCTCGTCGACGCGCTCGATCTGATGCAGGAGCGCCGCAAGATGCCGGTGTTCAGCCTGAAGGCCGTGAAGGAGGACGAATGAAAGAGGTCGGCCAACGCAGCCGATCGGGCGAAGGCCGACTCCTCGGTCTATGGCGCAGGCTCGACGCGGAGCGGCGCGTCGCGCTCCTCGAGTTCGCCGAGTTCCTCGCCGCGCGCGGCGAGGCGCCGCGATCGGCCCGGGTTTCCACGCTGCGCCCGGAGCGCGAGACGGTCGTGCACGCGGTGCGGCGGCTGAACGGCAGCTACCCGATGCTCGACCGGGCGAAGCTCCTGCTACCGGTCGGCGATCTGCTGTCGCAGCATCTCGTGGATGGCCGCGAAGCGGTCGCGGTCATCCACGACCTCGAGGCGTTCTACGCCGCGGCGTATGCGGCGTTCCTCAAGTCGCAGTAGGCCGTGCCGCACAGGCTCACCGGGTGGGCCACCGCCCGCGGGTAACATGCGGGCTTTCGCCGCTTGCCGATGCCACGTCCCATCCGCGCCACTTTCGACCTCGCCGCGCTCGAGCACAATCTGAGCATCGCGCGTGCGCGAGCCGGCGATGCCCGGGTCTGGGCGGTGGCGAAAGCGAACGCCTATGGTCACGGCCTGCTGCGCGCGCGGCGTGCTCTCGACGCGGCGGACGGATTCGCACTGCTCGACATCGACGAGGCCGTGCGCCTGCGCGACGCGGGGGTGCGGAAACCCATCCTGCTTCTCGAGGGGTTTTTCGCTCCCGCGGACCTCGCGCCGATCGCGCGCCATTCGCTATCGGTCGTCATTCACTCGAACGAGCAGATGGCGATGCTCGAATCGGTGCGGCCGACCCCGCCGTTCGCAGTGTTCCTGAAGATCAATACCGGGATGAACCGGCTCGGGATCTCCGTCGAACAGATCGGTGCATCGCTCGCGCGCCTGGCGGCGACCGGGAGCGCCGCGGGGATCACCTTGATGACCCACTTTGCCGACGCCGACGGCCCCGAGGGCGTAACCGCGCAGCTCGCGCGCTTCGAGTCGGCCACGCGGGGACTCGCGCTGCCGCGCAGCCTCGCCAACTCGGCGGCCCTGCTGCGGCATCCCCAGGCGCGCGCCGACTGGGTGCGGCCGGGGATCATGCTCTACGGCTGCTCGCCGTTCGCGGATGAGACCGCGCAGGCGCTGGGCCTGATGCCCGTTATGACGCTCACGAGCGCGCTGATCGCGGTGCGCCACCTCGCCGCCGGCGAGCGCGTCGGCTACGGCGGCACGTTCGCGGCGGACCGCGCGATGCGAATCGGCGTGGTGGCGTGCGGCTACGCAGACGGCTACCCGCGACACGCGCCGACCGGGACGCCGATCCTGGTCGCCGGAAGACGCACGCGGACCGTGGGCCGGGTCTCGATGGACATGCTCACCGTGGATCTCGAAGGCATTCCCGAGGCGGGGATCGGAACGCTGGTCACGCTCTGGGGCGAGGGGCTGTCGTGCGACGAGGTGGCGGCCGCCGCCGGGACGGTGAGCTACGAGTTGCTCTGCGCGCTCGCCGCGCGGGTCCCTCAGACCGAGCGCGCCTAGGCGATGGCCAAAGCGAAATCCGTCTATGTCTGCGGCGAGTGCGGCGGGGCGTCGACCAAGTGGCAGGGGCAGTGCGCGCACTGCGGTGCGTGGAACTCGTTGCTCGAGACCGCTGCCGAGCGGCCCGCGCAGCACCGGTTCGGCGGCGCGGCGAAGGCGGCGTTGCTGACCCCGCTCGCGCGCATCACCGCGAAGGAATCGGCGCGCATGCCGACCGGCGTGAGCGAATTCGATCGGGTGCTCGGCGGCGGACTGGTGGCGGGTCAGGTCGTGCTGATCGGCGGCGATCCCGGCATCGGCAAGTCGACGCTGCTGCTCCAGGCGCTGGCGTGGATGAGCGCGTCGCGCAAGGCGATCTACGTGACCGGCGAGGAGTCGGCGGAACAGACGGCTCTGCGGGCGCAGCGCCTGCAGGTCGACACCGCTGACGTGAAGCTGCTGGCCGAGATTCAGCTCGAGCGCATCGCGGCGACGCTCGAGGCCGAGAAGCCCGAGATCGCGGTGATCGACTCGATCCAGACGCTCTACTCGGATGCGCTCACTTCGGCGCCGGGTTCGGTCGCCCAGGTGCGGGAGTGCGCCGCGCAGCTCACGCGCGTCGCGAAGGGTCACGGCATCGCCCTGGTGTTCATCGGGCACGTGACGAAGGAGGGCGCGCTCGCCGGGCCGCGCGTCCTCGAACACATCGTCGACACGGTGCTGTACTTCGAGGGCGACTCCAACTCCAGCTTCCGGCTGATCCGCGCGTTCAAGAACCGGTTCGGGCCGGTGAACGAGCTCGGCGTGTTCGCGATGACCGAGAAGGGGCTGCGCGGGGTGAGCAATCCGTCGGCGCTCTTCCTCTCGCAGCACCGCGAACCGGTGCCCGGCTCGTGCATCCTCGTGACGAACGAAGGGACGCGGCCGCTGCTGGTCGAAGTGCAGGCGCTGGTGGACGGCGCGCAGGGCATGAACCCGCGCCGGCTCGCGCAAGGGCTCGATCAGAGCCGGCTGGCGATGCTGCTCGCGGTCCTGCATCGACACGCGGGGGTCGCGTGCCACGACCAGGATGTCTTCGTGAATGTGGTCGGTGGCGTGCGGATCAGCGAACCGGCGGCGGATCTCGCCGTGCTCCTGGCCATCGTGTCGAGCGTTCGCGGGCGCCCGCTGCCGGAGAAGCTCGTCGTGTTCGGGGAGGTCGGGCTCGTCGGCGAAGTGCGTCCCGCGCCGCGCGGTCAGGAGCGGCTGCGCGAGGCCGCAAGGCTCGGTTTTCGCCGCGCGCTGATCCCGCAGGCGAATGCACCGAAGCAGCCGGTCGAAGGGATCGCGGTGACCGCGATCGAACGACTCGCCGACGCAGTGACCGCAGTTCAGTGATTGAGCGCCAGGCGCGCCGCGGCCACGCCGCTGCGCACGGCCGATTCGAGCGTCGCCGGGTAGTCGCTCGCGGTGTAATCGCCCGCCAGCAACACCTGTCGTACGGGCGTTTCGATCGCGGGGCGCGCGAGGCTCGGGCGGCAGCTGAAGGTCGCGCGCCGCTCGGCGATCACGCGGGTCCAGCGCGGCGCGGGGAGGTTCGGCAGGCCCGCCGCCAGCTCGGCGTGGATTGCGGTGGCGAGGTCCGGGTGGGTGAGCGCCTCATGGCGACCCGATGCGCTCAGGACGCCTGCGACGAGGCCGCGGTGGCCGGAGAGGGCGCCCCGGTCGAAGGCCCACTGCAGCAGCCCGTCGGTGAACCCGAGCATCGGGAACGGCAGCGACACGGCTTCGGGGAATTGCAGGTACACGGTGTAGATCGGTTCGTGCTCGAGTGCCTCGATCGTTTGTGCGACGCCGCTCAGCCGCTGATCGGTTTTCAGCAGCGGAGCGGCGTGCTGCGGTCCGCACGCGACGATTGCGCGCGCAAACGGGGCGGGGTCCACGTCGAGCCTGATGCCGTCGGCATCAGCGTTCAGACTGCGCACCGGGGTCCCAGGGCGGACCTCGCCGCCGCGCCGCGCAATGAAAGCGGCCGCCGGCTCCGGGAAAAGCGCGCCGAGGTCGGTGCGGGGGAGCAGGAGATCGCTCGCCGCACGCGCCCCGCCGAGCGTGTCGCGCAGCACGTTCGCGAACACTTGCGCCGAGGCGCGGTCCGACGGCGTGTTCAGTGCGGACACGCATAGCGGTTCCCAGAGCAGGCGCCGCAACACCTCGCTCTGTTCCCACGTGGCGAGTAGCGCTGCGACGGAATCGTCCTGCCGCAGTCTGAATCTCGCGGTACGGAGGCCGTGCATGAAGCGCGCGGCGCGCAGCCGGTCCGCGAACCCGAGGCCGCGCGCGCCGAGCAACCCCACGGCGAGATGCAGCGGTGCAGGAAGGGGCGCGACCTTCAGGTGGAAGCCCGACGCGGTCCTGAGCTCGAGCGGGAGCCGCAGGAGCACCACTTGCGGATCCACGCCGACGACCTGCATCAGGCGGAGCGTCTCGGTGTACGCACCGATGAGGATGTGCTGCCCGTTGTCGAGGTCCGCGCCGTCGACCGTGACGCAGCGCGCCCGGCCGCCGAGCTGCCGCGACGCTTCGAACACCACCACCCGCGCGCCGTGCTCGATCAACGTCACCGCGGCGGCCATGCCCGCCCAGCCTGCGCCGATCACCGCCACCCGCGGCGCGTCGGCACGGGTCACGCCGTGACCCACGTCTTCCAGGCGATCCAGAGCTTGCGGATGGGCGTGAGCGCGACCCGGTGGTCCAGGACCCGGTAGCCGTCGCTGCGAATCTCGGCGAGCAAGGTGCGGTAGATGGCGGCCATCACGAGGCCCGGACGCTGCGCGCGGGCGTCCTCCGCTGGCAGAAGCGCGAGCGCGCTGGCGTAACGCGCCTCCGCCCGCTCGACCTGGAACGCCATCAGCCGCGTGAACGCGTCGGTGTGGCGCCGGTTCAGGATGTCGGCGGCGGGAACGCCGAAGCGCGCGAGTTCCTCCAGCGGCAGGTAGATGCGATTCTTGCGCGCATCCTCGCCGACATCGCGGACGATGTTCGTGAGCTGGAACGCCGTACCGAGCGCTTTGGCGTACTCGAGCGTCTGCGGATTCGCGTAGCCGAAGATGCCGGCGGCGAGCAGCCCGACGACGCCCGCCACGTGATAGCAATAGCGCTCGAGCCCCGCGAGATCGGCATAGCGCGATTGCCGCAGATCCATTTCCATGCCGTCGATGATCTCGCCGAGCCGCTCCCGCGTGATCCCGTAGGTGCGGGCGAGCGGCGCCAGCGCCTGCGTCACCGGATGCTGCGGGGAACCCGCTTCGAGCGCGTCGATCTCCTGCCGCCACCAGGCGAGCTTCGCCCCGGCCACGTCGGGATCGGTGCACTCGTCGACAACGTCGTCCACCTCGCGGCAGAACGCGTAGAGCGCGGTGATCGCGCGCCGCCGCTCCGGCGGCAGGAACAGGAACGCGTAGTAGAAGCTCGAGCCGCTCTGCGCGGCCTTGCGTTGACAGTAGTCGTCCGGAGTCATCTGGGGTAGCGGGCGGCGGCGCGCCACAGCATGAGGAGCCAGTCGGGACCGCGCAGGACGGGCCGGTGCCGGAACACGTCGCCGTGCACGCGGTCGATCTTGTCGAGGATGCGCAATCCGCCCTGGATCACCATGCGCAGCTCGAAGCCGCTGCGTCCCGCGACGGCGCGCGCCAGCGGCGCGCCGGATTCTAGCAGCGCGCGTGCGCGCGACACCTGGAAGGCCATCAGTTCCCGGAACGGCGCATCCGCCCGGGCGGCGAACAGATCGGCTTCGCTCACGCCATGGCGCGCCATCTCGTCGCGGGGAAAATAAATTCGATCCTTGCGCAGGTCGACGGCGACGTCCTGCCAGAAATTGACGAGCTGCAGTGCCGTGCAGATCGCGTCCGACCAGGCGATGTTCTGGGCCGTCGCCGCGCGGAAGAGGTGCAGCATCAGCAGGCCGACCGGGTTCGCCGAGCGCCGGCAGTAGTCGCGCACTTCGTCGAAGCTCGCATAACGGCGCTTGACGACATCCTGGCTGAACGCGTCAAGGAGGTCGTGGAACGCCTGGATGGGCAGTCCGTGCGTGCGAATTGCGCCGGCGAAGCGCTCGAAGCGCGGATCTGCCGTCGGCCGCCCGCTCGCGATGCCGCGCAGCGCCTCGCGATAGGTCTCGAGGCGCGCCAGGCGTTCCGCGGGCGGCAGGTCGCCTTCGTCCGCGAAGTCGTCGGCCGAGCGCGCGAACCAGTAGATCGCCGCAACCGCCGGCCGCAGGCGACGCGGGAGCAGGACCGAGGCAACCGGAAAATTCTCGTAGTGGCCGACCGACATTTCCCCGTTTCATCAATGGGATCGGGTGTCTTTTGGCTGACAGTATAGGGGCATGTCCGGTAGAATCCCGCGGCGGCGCGAAGGTGGCGGAATTGGTAGACGCACTGGATTTAGGTTCCAGCGCCGTAAGGCATGGGGGTTCGAGTCCCTTCCTTCGCACCAACTTTCTTCCACGAATGTCGAGTCAACCGAATGCAGAGCAATCTTGAAGCACTGGGCCAGCTGGAGCGCCGCCTCACCATGGCAGTGCCGGTGGCCGACATCGATAAGCAGGTCGACGAGCGGCTGAAGCAACTCGCGCGGACGGTGCGCATGGCCGGCTTCCGGCCGGGCAAGGTGCCGCTCAAGCTGGTCGCGCAGCAGTACGGGCCGCAGGTCCGATCCGAGGTGATCGGCAATGCGGTCGAGAAGTCGTTTTCCGCCGCGGTGCGCGACCAGAACCTGCGCGTCGCGGGCTATCCGCGGATTGAGCGCAAGGAGGCGGCCGGCGACGATCGCCTGGAGTTCAGCGCGACCTTCGAGGTCTACCCCGAGGTGCAGCTCGGCGACGTCTCGAGCGTCAGCATCGAGCGCCCGACGCTGACGGTGACCGATGCGGAGGTGGAAAAAACCATCGCGGTGCTGCGCAAGCAGCGTACGCGCTACGAGACCGCCGACCGTGCCGCGGCGCAGGGGGACCGCGCGACCATCGACTTCACCGGCACCATCGAGGGGGTCGAGTTCGACGGCGGCAAGGGGACCGACTTCACGTTCGTCCTGGGCGAGGGCCGGATGCTGCCCGACTTCGAGACCGGCGTGATCGGCATGAAGCCGGGCGAGTCGAAGGTCTTCCCCGTGGCGTTCCCGGCGGACTACCAGGGGCGGGACGTCGCCGGCAAGACGGCGAGTTTCGCCGTCACGCTCAAGGCGGTCGAGGCGCCCCGGCTGCCGGAGGTCGATGCCGAGTTCGCGCGCTCCCTGGGGATCGCGGACGGGGACCTCGGCAAGATGCGCGCGGAAGTGAAAGCCAATGTCGAACGTGAGGTGAAGAAGCGTCTCGGTGGCGACCTCAAGAACCGGGTCATGCAGGCGCTGTTCGACGCGGCGCGGCCGGAGTTGCCGAAGTCGCTGGTCGACATGGAAGTCCAGCGAGTCGTCGCGGGGGCCCGCGCCGATCTGCAGGCGCGCGGCCTAAAAATGGAAAGTATGCCGATCGATCCGCAGATCTTCGAGGACCAGGCGCGACGCCGCGTCGCCCTCGGCCTGATCGTGGGCGAGCTGGTGAAGAAGCACGACCTTGCCGCCAAACCGCAGCAGGTCCGCGCGCTCGTGGACGAGCATGCAGCCAGCTACGAGCAGCCCGGCGAGGTGGTGAAGTGGTACTATTCCCAGCCAGAGCGGCTCGCGGAGTTCGAAGGTCTGGCGGTCGAACAAAATGTCGTCGACTGGGTGCTAAGGAACGCGAAGACCGTCGACACGGCGGTTGCGTTCGATCAACTCATGGGCGAGACGACATGACGCGCAGGACCTGGATCCCCGCAAGGGGGATGAGCGATTTCCAGCGGGTCGAGCCGCAAGGGCTCGGTCTGATCCCGATGGTGATCGAGCAGAGCGGCCGCGGCGAGCGCGCCTACGATATCTACTCGCGACTGCTCAAGGAACGCGTCGTCTTCCTGGTCGGGCCCGTCAACGAGATCTCGGCCAACCTGATCGTTGCCCAGCTGCTGTTCCTCGAGTCCGAGAATCCGGACAAGGACGTCTCGTTCTACATCAACTCCCCCGGCGGCTCGGTGTCGGCGGGGCTGGCGATCTACGACACGATGCAGTTCATCAAGCCCGACGTGTCGACGCTTTGCATCGGCCAGGCTGCGAGCATGGGCGCGCTGCTCCTGTGCGCCGGCTCGAAGGGCAAGCGGTTCTGCCTGCCGAACTCGCGGGTCATGATCCACCAGCCCATGGGCGGGTTCCAGGGGCAGGCCTCCGACATCGAGATCCACGCCAAGGAGATCCTGTACCTGCGGGGCAAGCTGAACGAGATCATGGCAAAGCACACGGGCAAGACGGTGGAGCAGATCGCCCGGGACACCGATCGGGACAATTTCCTATCGGGCGACGAGGCCATGCAGTATGGTCTCGTGGATCGGATTCTGACCTCGCGTACCGAGGCGACGGCGGGCTGAGAGGGCGATAAATGGCCGGGATGTCCGACAAGAGCGGGAGCGAGAAGCTCCTTTATTGCTCGTTCTGCGGGAAGAGCCAGCACGAGGTCCGCAAGCTGATCGCGGGCCCGTCGGTCTTCATCTGCGACGAGTGCATCGAGCTCTGCAACGACATCATCCGGGAAGAGAGCACCACCGACAAGGGTGGCCGCACCGCGCGCTCCGACCTCCCCACGCCGAAGGAAATCTGCACGATCCTTGACGAGTACGTGATCGGGCAGGAGCAGGCCAAGAAGATCCTCTCGGTCGCGGTCTACAACCACTACAAGCGGCTCAAGCACCTCTCGAAGACCGACGAGGTGGAGCTCGCCAAATCGAACATCCTCCTGATCGGGCCGACCGGATCGGGCAAGACGTTGCTCGCGCAGACGCTCGCGCGGCTTCTGAACGTGCCGTTCGTGATCGCGGACGCCACGACGCTGACCGAGGCCGGCTACGTCGGCGAGGACGTCGAGAACATCATCCAGAAGCTGCTCCAGAACTGCGACTACGACGTCGACAAGGCCAAGCGCGGCATCGTGTACATCGACGAGA
>Ga0105107_10000123_pt1 | contig 43526 bp, 42 predicted proteins | sample PPLLaktember2015_6_FD_79335 | JGI IMG/M metagenome (GOLD analysis project Ga0105107, IMG submission 79335) | Freshwater sediment microbial communities from Prairie Pothole Lake near Jamestown, North Dakota, USA - PPLs Lake P8 Core (1) Depth... | ecosystem: Environmental > Aquatic > Freshwater >...
ACCGAGGAACTCGCGACGCAGCACCTCGGTCTCTACCCGAGCCTCGCATTCACGGCAGTCGCGTTCACGATGGTGCTGCTGGCCGAGAACGCCAGGATCCCGATAGACAATCCGGCCACGCATCTCGAACTCACCATGATTCATGAGGCAATGATTCTCGAGTATTCGGCCCGCCACCTGGCGTTGATCGAATGGGCTGCCAGCCTCAAGCTGTTCGTCTACGCCTGCGTCGGATTCTCCCTGTTCGCGCCCTGGGGCGTTGCGACGGAGTCCGGCGGACCGCTGTCCCTGCTGACCTCGATCCCGGTACTGGTCGCGAAGCTCGCGCTGGCCGGGGCCGGGCTCGCGCTGATCGAAACCGTTTCCGCGAAGCTCCGCGTCTTCCGGGCGCCCGAGTTCCTCGCCGGCGCGTTCATGTTTGCAGTGCTCGGTCTCCTCGTTCACCTTCTGCTGGGAGCCTGACCGTGACGGGCATGCCATTCGACATCCAGCTCCTGAACATGATTGCGGCACTGTTCCTGCTGCTGTCGTTCGCAATGCTCGCCCAGCGACGCATCGTGACGCTCGTCAATCTCCTGGCGGTCCAGGGAACGCTGCTGTTTGTCGCGACCCTGCTCCTGGCATGGCGCACCGGGCAAACGCATCTCTACTTCTCGGCGGCGCTGACTCTCGGCCTGAAGGTCGTGCTCCTGCCCTGGATCCTCCACCGCCTGATTCGCCGGCTCGCCGTCTACTGGGATAGCGAGACGCTGGTGAATCCCGCGGGAACGATGCTGATCGGGCTCCTGGTCGTGGTGTTTGCGTTCGGCCTGGCGCAGCCGATTTCGGAGCTGGCCAACACGGCCATGCGCAACTCGATCGGGATCGCCGTCGCCGTCGTACTGCTCTCGTTCCTCACGATGATCACCCGCGGCAAGGCGATGTCGCAGGTCGTCGGGTTCCTGTCGATGGAGAATGGCCTGTTTTTCGGGGCGATGAGCGCGACCTACGGCATGCCGATGATCGTGGAATTCGGCGTGGCACTCGACGTGCTGGTCGCCGTCCTGGTCCTCGGCATCTTTTTCTTCCAGATCCGCGAGCAGTTCGACAGCCTGGACCTGCATCACCTGGAGACGCTCAGGGAGCAATCGCCCATGGAGCGCAAGTAACGTGGAACTCGCGCTGCTCCTGGCTTCGCCCCTCGCAGGCACGCTTGCAATGGGATTCCTGGGCGCGCGCCGCCGCGCGCCGGATCTGAATGCCGCGGTAAGTCTGGCCACTTTTCTCGCCGCCTGCGCGTTGACCGTGCGGGTGATCCGTGAAGGCAACCTGGTGCTCTGGCGCGAGCAGTTCTTCCTGGACCCGTTCAACGTTTTCCTGGTCACGCTGACCGCATTCGTCGGCCTCACGACCGCCCTGTTCTCGCGGCCCTACATGCGCGTCGAGGTGGAACACGGAAGGATTGGACCGGGCCAGATGCGCCTTTACCACAGCATGTACCAGCTCTTCATGGCCACCATGCTGATCGCTCTCACGACAAACAACATGGGATTGCTGTGGGTCGCCATGGAAGCGGCGACACTGTCCACGGTACTCCTGGTCACGCTTTATCGGACACCAGCGAGCCTGGAGGCGGGCTGGAAGTACTTCATATTGTGCGGTGTCGGCATTGCGCAGGCCCTGTTCGGCACGATCCTCCTTTACTTCGCCTCCGAGCAAGTACTCGGCGCTGAAGGCATGAGTGCCCTCCTGTGGACGCGCCTCGACTCGGTCAAGGGTCAACTCGAACCGGCAGTTCTCGCGCTGGCGTTCGTATTCCTGCTGGTCGGCTACGGAACCAAAGTGGGCCTCGCGCCGCTGCACAACTGGCTACCCGATGCTCATGCGGAGGGTCCAACACCGATCTCTGCCGTGCTCTCCGGTCTGCTCCTGAACGTGGCGATCTACGCCGTCGTGCGCTGCAAGGTACTGGTCGAGGGATCCCTGCAGTCGGAGTTGCCGTCCCGCATGCTCATGGGTTTCGGACTGCTCTCGGTCGTGCTCGCCGCATTCTTCCTCTGGCGGCAGCGCGACATCAAGCGGCTGTTCGCCTATTCCTCGATCGAACACATGGGAATCATCGCGTTCGCATTCGGCATGGGCGGGGCGGTCGCGAACTTTGCCGCGTTGCTGCACATGACCGTGCACTCGCTGACCAAGTCGGCGATATTCTTCGCCGTCGGTCATGCCGCGCAGAAGGCCGGCTCGCAACGCATCACGGACATCCGCGGTCTGATCACGCTGAGCCCCACGATTGGCTGGGGCCTGCTGCTTGGCTCGCTCGCGATTCTCGGCATGCCGCCATTCGGCGTGTTTGCGAGTGAGTTCCTGATCCTGACGACCGCCATGCGCGAGCAGCCGTGGGCGACACCGATCCTGCTCGCAGCGCTGGGCGTCGCATTCGCCGCGATCTTCGGCCGCGTTCAGCCCATGGTGTTCGGAGAAACGACCGCGCGGCGGCTGCCACATCCACCCGCACTGCTGCCCGTGTTCGTCCACCTCGGACTCGTGCTCATGCTGGGCCTCTACGTGCCGCCGTACCTTGCGGACTGGTACCGCGCCGCGGCGCAGATGATCGGCGGAGAGTGACGTGCCGCTTCACAGCTGGATAGCGCGTGCGACGCCCCAGGCTGGCGCCGACGGCCTGCTCGCACTCCGAGTCGGGCGAGATGAGTGGCGCGTCCTCGCGGAGTCGGTGACCGGAGCGCGCGGCTGGCTCGCAGCGTTGTGGGCGGATCGCCAGCCGGGTTGCCAGGCACGCGTATACGCCGCTTACCATGCGGAGGGCCAGGGACTGGTCGCGACGCTTGCAATGGAAGCGGAACTTGCGTGCCCCGGAATCGAGGACATCTTCCCGTCGGCGGCACGGATGCAGCGCGCCATGACCGACCTGACCGGCGTCGCGACGACTGCATCCGACTCGCGCCCCTGGCTCAGGCACTCTACGTGGCCGGAGAACTACCATCCGCTGGTCGATACCTTACCGGAGCTGCCTGGCGCAGCCGTTGTCGATCGGTACGAGTTCGTCCGCGTCGAAGGCGACGGCGTCCACGAGATTGCCGTGGGCCCGGTGCACGCCGGAATAATCGAGCCGGGCCACTTTCGCTTCTCGGTTGTGGGCGAGAAAGTGCTGCGCCTCGAGGAGCGGCTCGGGTACACGCACAAGGGCATCGAGAGGCTCTTCACCGATCTTCGCGCGGAGAACGGCAACCGACTCGCTGCCAGGATCTGCGGCGATTCGGCAGTAGCATTCTCCTGGGCCTACTGCCAGGCATTCGAGGCGCTCGCCGGTTGCGTCCCGCCCGCACGCGCGGCCTACCTACGCGCCCTCTACCTCGAGATCGAGCGCATCCAGAACCATCTCGGAGATCTCGGTGCATTGGGTAACGACGCCGGATTCGCATTCGGCCTGGCGCAATTTTCGATCCTCAAGGAGCGGTGGCTGCGCGTCACGGAGGCAGCCTGCGGACAACGCTACCTGATGGACGCGATCGAGCCGGGCGGGACCCGCGTCGATCTTCTCCCGGATGCGGCAAAGTCCGTTGCCAGCCACGCATCGAGCCTCGCGATCGATGTACGCGATTTGCGCGAGATCTACGATGAGCATGCGGGTGTCAGGGATCGATTCTTCGGCGCGGGCGAAGTGAAGCCGTCGCTTGCCCGGCGGCTCGGCCTTACCGGCATCGCGGGGCGTGCCAGCGGCCAGGAATTCGATTCCCGTATCGACCTGCCGACGCCACCGTACGACGTGCTGCACCCGGCGCGAGTGGTGCACCACGGCGGTGATGTCGCCGCGCGGGTGGCCGTGCGATTCGACGAGTTGCAGGAATCCTGCCGGCTCGTGGCGCAGATCGCGCGTACGCTGCCCGAAGGTTCGCACCGATGCGAGCCTGGGCCGGCGTCCCCGGATACCCTTGCCGTGGGCTGGATCGAGGGATGGCGGGGCCCCGTAATCGTGGCGCTCGAAGTTGCGCCGGACGGCCGCGTGCGCCGCTGCCATCCGCATGATCCGTCCTGGCAGAACTGGCCCGCGCTAGAGCACGCGGTAATCGGCAACATCGTTCCCGACTTCCCGCTCATCAACAAGTCGTTCAATCTTTCGTACAGCGGCCATGACCTCTAGGTTCCGACCATGATGAAGACGCTGCGGCGGATCGCATCAACCGGCATCGTCAGCGAAGACTCGCCCGACGCCGATGCTGCCCTGCGACTGCGCAGAGAACTGCACGAGCACATCCTGTCGATCATCGGGCGCGCGCTGTGCATACGTCATGTCGACGCCGGCTCCTGCAACGGCTGCGAGCTCGAGCTTCATGCGCTCAACAATCCTCTCTACAACATCGAGGGGCTGGGCATTCGTTTCGTCGCAAGTCCCCGGCACGCGGACCTGCTGCTCGTCACGGGACCCGTCGCCCGACACATGGAAACGGCGCTGTTGCGGACCTTCCAGGCGATCCCGGACCCAAAGCTGGTCGTGGCCATCGGTGACTGCGGCTGCACCGGCGGCGTCTTCGGGGAAAGCTATGCGAGCTGCGGTCGCGTCTCAAACGTGATTCCGGTTGACGTCGAGGTGCCGGGCTGCCCACCGAGTCCCACTCGCCTCATCCAGGGAATTCTTGCGGCCGTAGTCACGCGCCACGATGCGGCCTGAACCCATGATCCTGGACGGCGGACTGGCCACCGAGCTGGAAGCCCGGGGCTGCGACATCTCAGGTTCCCTCTGGTCTGCGCGCGTGCTGCGCACGGCGCCGGAAGCCATCGAGCAGCTCCACTACGATTTCTACGCCGCCGGCGCCGATTGCGCGATCACGGCCAGCTACCAGGCGAGCTACGAGGGCTTCGCGGTCATCGGGCTCGATGCCGACGAGACGACGCGGCTGCTGCGCCTTTCGATCGAGCTCGCACAATCCGCGCGGGCGCGGTACCTGCGGGATCACCCGGAAGACCGCCGCGCACTGTTCGTCGCGGCCTCCGTCGGCCCCTATGGCGCCATCCTGCACGACGGCTCCGAGTACCGCGGCGACTACGGGCTGACGGCCGCGCAACTCGTCGCCTTCCATGAGCGACGCTTCGAGGTGCTGGCGTCAACGGGCGCGGATTTCCTCGCCTGCGAGACCATCCCCGTGCTCGAGGAGGCGCGCGCCTACGTGCAACTGCTCGGGCGGCATCCAGGCGCGCAAGCCTGGCTCAGCTTCACTTCGCCGGACGGCGCGCACACTCCGCACGGCGAACCCCTGGTCGAGTGCGCCCGTCTGATCGACGCAGTCGCGAACGTGTTCGCCGTCGGCGTTAATTGCGTGAAGCCCGAGATCGTCGACGACGCGATCCGCGCGCTCGCGGCTGGCACCAGCAAGCCGATCATCGTCTATCCGAACTCGGGCGGGCGCTGGAACGCGGGGGACGAGTCCTGGCACGGCGAGCCGGGCCACGGTATTGCGGCACTCGCGCCTGCCTGGATCAGCGCCGGGGCGCGGCACATCGGCGGATGCTGCCGCGTCGGGCCCGGGCAGATCGCGCAACTGAGGTCGGCGTTGCAGTCGCCTGCGATCCGGCCCGCGACCGCGGCGGACCTGCCCGGGATCAGGCAGCTGCTCGAGGGCAAACGACTGCCGACCGCGGATCTCGAACATTCCCTACCCGTCCTGTTCGTCGCGCAGGACGGCCCGATGCTCGTCGGCGCCGGCGGGTTCGAAGTGCACGGTGAGTCCGGCCTGCTGCGATCGGTCGTAGTCGCGGACCGGCTCCGCGGCACGGGCCTCGGCCGCGCGCTCGTGGAATCGGTCGAAGCCGCCGCCCGGCAACGGGGCCTGCGCGAACTCGTGCTGCTCACGGAAACGGCGCGCGACTTCTTCGCGCGGATCGGCTACGTCGACATCGCGCGCGAGAGCGCGCCCGAGGCGATCCGGAGCAGCGCGGAATTCAGGTCGCTCTGCCCGCAATCCGCGCGCTGCATGTCGAAGCGGCTCGACGTCCGGTAAACTGGCGCCCCATGGACAATTTCTCCATCGGCGGCTTCGCCTGGCGCATCGCCTTCGCCCTCGCCCTCGTCCTGCTGACTTTCAACCCGGCGGGCTGGAGCTACTACCACTGGCTCAGCGGCAACTTCCCTGCGATCACGCCTATGCAGGCCGTGATCGGCGTCGTGCTCCTCGTGCTGTGGATCTTCCTCTGGCGCTCGATGATGCAGGCGATCGGCACGCTGGGCCTCATCCTGATGGCCGCGTTCACCGCGGCGCTGGTGTGGCTGTTCGTATCCTGGGGCTGGCTCGACGTCGGCAACGCGACGACGATGACCTGGGTCGTGCTCGTCGCGCTCGGCCTGATTCTCGGCGTCGGCATGTCCTGGGCGATCGTGCGGCGCGAGCTGACCGGCCAGGCGTCGGTCGACGAGGTCGAGGACAACAACTAGCGGGCCGGCGCCTCGAGCGACTCGTTGTCCTTGCCGGTCGAGAGGTTGTACTGCGCCTCGACGATCGGCGTCTTGAACCAGATGTTGAACAGCAAAGCCAGCATGCTGTCGCCGCCGGTGAAGCGCTCCTCGACCGGCGACCAGTCCACGGCAGCGCGGGTTTCGTCCAGCGACTTGCCGGACTTCGCCTGCTCCTCGACCTGGTCAGCGACGAAGTCCATCGTCTCTGCGAGCAGGTCGACATAAGCCGTGTCGGTCATGACCTCGCCGTGGCCGGGGACGATGTACCGGGCGTCGAATGCCTTGAGCTCGCGCAGCACGGCCGCCCAGCTGCGCGGATAGCTGAAGAATCCGTAAGGCGTCGGCCGCACGACGATGTCGCCGGTCGCCAGGATCCTCTCCTCCGGCAGCCACAGGAACATGTCGCCCTTGGTGTTGCCCGGCGCGATGTGGCGCAACTCCACCGACCTGCCGCCCAGGTCGATGACCAGCCGGTCGGTCATCGTCCGGGTCGGACGGGTCACCTGTCGGCGCGCGACTTCCTCGTTCACGAAGTCGAAATCCGCCAGCAGGTCGGCATAGAAGGCGCGCATCGTCGGCGTGACCGGCGTGCCGTCGGAGCGGACCCCGGTGGCGAGCGCCTTCTCGACCCTGGCCCGGTATTCGTTTTCCGCCTTGGTGTCGCGCGGCGGCACGCTGTCCATGTTGGGGCTCGCGATGTAGCGTGCCGTGAACTCATGCGAGATCACTTCCGCGGCCGGAAAGCTCTCGAGCACCCTTGAGACGCCCATGCTGTGGTCGCCGTGCCAGTGGCTGATGGCGATGTGCGTGATCGGCTTGTCCGTGAGCTCGGCGACTTTACTCACGAGCCGCTCCCCCTGGAGCGCAAAGCCGGCGGCGTCGAACACGAACACGCCCTGCTCGCCGATGACGACCGTGGTATTCGTCATCACGGGCGAGCGATAGGACACGGGCCGGACACCGATCCAGACGTCCCGGGCGAGTTCGCGCCATTCCATGTCGAATGCGTCGGCGGCGTGAGCAACTGGAGTCGCGAACAGGGCGACGGCGGCGGCAGCGAGAAGTCGCGGCAGGCGCCCGATTCTCATGGCGTCGGAAGGAATGGACATGCGATAGCCTTTCGCGCTGGAAGGATTGGGCTGCATGCTAGGACGCAGCCCGGAATTGGGGGGTCGGAATGCGACGGGACGACGCGCCAGTACGGCCGGCCGAGCCGTCAGTCGGTAGCCGGCAACAGCAGCCGCGACGCGTGCCCGGCTCCGTGATGAATCGTGATCTCGGCGACTCGGGATTCAGCGGAAACAACTTCAGACTCGCCCGTCTGCAGGTTTCGCGACAAGTGCGGGTCAAAAGACGCGGAAATCTGCACGCGGATCCGGTGACCCTTGCCGAAGCGGTTCGCCGTCATCAGGGTCGGCACCCGCAGTTCGTAGACCTGCCCGGGCTCCAGCGGATGCCGGCCCGCGGCGGGGTCCCGGTAGCTCGCGCGGACCACGTCGTTGCCCGGGCCCATCAGGTTGAACGCTCGCCCGTCCGGATGCACGTCCAGCAATCTCACCCACAAGTCGAAGTCGCGGCAGTCACACGATGCGTAAATCTCCGCCGCGACGTCGCCGGCGACCCATAGTTCGTGTGCGAGCGGATCGGTGTCGAAAGTGAGAACGTCGTTTCGAGCTTCGAGCGCGCGATAGTCGTGCGCGCCGGGCTCACCGTGCGGATCTGCGACCGGCCGCTCCGGGTCCGCCGTGAACGAGGTCCGGGAATCCCGCGCCGCGCCCGGAGTTGCTTGGAGTCGGCCCGTCCCGCCGTCGCCTGCAGCACGGAAATAGAGCGTCTCGACGCGGCTGGCCGGCGGCGGCCAGGCGCCGGCGTCGCGCCATTCGTTCGCCCCCATGATGAAGTAGCGCACGGGCGGGTCGACCGCGAAGCGGTTGGCGATACCGCGGATGTAATGGTCGTGGAAGTCCAGGACCAGTTCGTCATAGCCGATCGCCGCATTCGCGCCGAAATCCAGTTCGCCCGCGCGGCTGCTCATGGTCGAAGGGGCGCCGTGCACCCAGGGGCCCAGCACGAGGTGCGAGCGAGTACGCGCCTGCCCGCTTCTCGCCTTCACGAGGCCGTCGTGGTTGGTCGCCGCGCCCTCGACGCCATACGCGTCGTCGTACCAGCCGCTCAGGTTCAGCACCGCGGCCGAAACCCGGTCGTAACGATCGCGCAGTTCCGCCCAGTCCCACCACGGGTCCTCCGGCGGATGCGCAAGCCACTCGAAGTAGTAAGGCGCTTCTTTCCTCAGCCAGGGCAGATCCCGCAGGGGCAGGAAAGACTGGAACTCATCAGCGACCGCACGCCAGCTCTCCTCCGCGTCGCCGCTGACCGGCATCCCGAGCCGCCGGCGCGCATCCGGCGCGACGTACTGGTAGATCCACGGCAGCCATGACCGGTCGAAGATGCCGTTCATGTAGAAAAACCCGCGCGGGGAAGAGAACGTCATGGCCGGCGCCATAGCGAGCAGGTGCGGCGGTTTCTCCATCGCGGCCAGCCACTGCACGGCGCCGGGATACGACAATCCATAGGTCCCGACGCGGCCGTCCGACCATTCCTGCGCCGCCGCCCACTCGATCGTGTCGTAGCCGTCCGCGCCTTCCTGTCGGTAGGGATTGAAGATGCCGTCCGAGGCATAGCGGCCGCGCACGTCCTGCAGCACCGCGACGTAGCCGCGCTCTACGGCCTTGCGGTGCACGCCGTCGCTTTTCGCCGAGAAGTGCTTGCCGTAGGGCGTGCGGAAGACCAGGACCGGATACTTGCCGTCGCCTGCCGGGCGATAGACATCCGCACGCAGCACGACGCCGTCGCGCATCGGCACGGCGACATCGCGCTCGAACTTCATGCCGTCCGCCGTGGCGCCGCCCGCGACGAGCGAGGAGCCGCAGGCGAGTGCCGCGGCGATCAATCCGGCGCGACGCCTAGCGCTCGCCATCCGCGTACAGCTTCACGACTTCGTGCAGGAACCGACGTCCATCCATAAGCGACTTCACGTTCATGCGTTCGTTGAGCCCGTGGATGTAATTGCCTTCCGCGTCTTCGAACAGGCCCGAGATCCCGTAGGTCGGGATGCCAGCCGGGTTGAGGTACTTCCCGTCCGTATACCCGGGCAGCATCGTCGGCACGAGCGTGACGCCGGGCCAGATCCGCCCGGCAACCTCGCGCGCGGGTCCCAGGATCGCCTCCGTAAGCGGCGGCATCGGCGACTGCACGCCGCCCTCGCCTTTGGTCGAGATCCTGATCGAGTCGTCGGCGACGACTCGCGCAATTTCGGCCTGCACGTCGGCCACCGGCGTGCCCGGCAGGATGCGGCAGTTGATAGTCGCCTTCACGTGCTGCGGGATCGCGTTCGGCGCGTGGCCGCCCTGGATCTCGCTGACGATGCAGGTCGTGCGCAGCATCGCATTCCACTGCGGATCGATCGCCCACAGGCGCCCCGCCGCCCCGGGGTCGGGCGGCGACTCGAGTACCGCGCGCATGTCGGCCCCGACCGCGGGGTCCACCAGCGTCGCCATCCTCTCGAAATAGGCACGCGTCACCGGGTTGAGCCCGATCGGGAACTGGTGGGCGCCAAGCCTCGCGAGCCCTGCGCTCAGGCTCACGATGGCGTTGTTCGCCTTCGGCAGCGAGCTGTGGCCGCCCGGATCGGTCACCTCGAGCGTGAAGTCCTGGTACACCTTCTCGCCCGCCTGGACCTGCAGCACGATCGGCTTGCCGTTCTTGTCGTACTCGCCGCCCGCGCCCTCGTTGATCGCGAACTCGGCGGCCAGCACCTCCGGCTGCGTCTGCACGAGCCAGCGCACGCTGTCGAAGAGGCCCGCGCCCGCCGTTTCCTCGCCGCAGGTGAGCGCAAGCTTGATGTCGCGGCGCGGCGTGTAGCCTTCCTGGCGGTACCGAATCAGGCTGTCCGTGAAGATCGCGGCCATCGACTTGTCGTCGCTCGCACCACGCGCATAGAACCAGCCGTCCTCCTCCACCAGCTTGAACGGGTCGCGCACCCAGTCCTCACGCTTGGCCTCGACGACGTCGATGTGGGCAAGCAGCAAAATCGGCTTGAGGGTGTTGTCGCTCCCGCGCAGCACGGCAACCAGCGCACCGTCCTTCGGCGCTTCCGGCGGCGCGAGGATCTGCAGATCCGCGGCCGGATAGCCCGCAGCGAGCAGGCGTTGCCGCATGGCCTCAGCTGCCCGCGTGCAGTCGCCGACCGAGCGCGTCGTGTTGATCTCGATCAGTTCTCTGTATAGCTCGCGGAACGCGGCTTCGCCCGGCTCTTGCGACGCGGACTGGGCGTCGGCCGCGCCGATTCCCGCGCACGCCACTGCGACGACCGCTGCCGCCCGCCACCGCATCAATCTGCTCATTGAGTTCCCCATTCCTGCATCTTAGTCGCCCGACAGCGCCGCGACGAGCGCCAGGTCTGCCGATCGTACCTTGCCGACGTCGAACTTCTTCGCAGCAGCCGTCATGCGCGTGAGGGCCGCGGCGATCGGCATCGGTGGCTTTTTGTCGCCCGGCTTGGTGCGGATGAATCGCACTGGATTGATGCGCGCCACGACGAAAGTGCGCAGGTACGGCGACTTGAAGCCGCGCGCCTCCAGCGACTTGACGATCTTGCGCACCTGCGTGTCAATCTCGCGCAGCCGCGAGGCGTAGCCTTCGCGCTCGCGCAGTGCGACCGGCAGCGTGCGGTCGGTGAAGCGGTCCACCTTGCGCAGGAACGAGCCGTACGCCCCGCCGGCGAAGCGCCCATCCTTCGCGTACAGGATGCCGAGCGTGAGGAACTCGGGCGAATCGAACTGCGCGGCGAAATCGCTTTCCTTCGCACGAGGTTCCCGGCGCGCCAGCGCGCGCGCCATGCGGATCACTTCCAGGCTGCGGTCCTTGAGGTTGTGCGCCTTCTCGGTGTTGAGCGCGAGGATCCGGAACGCCAGCCCCTCATCCGGCGAGACGAGCGCCGTGATCTGCCTGAGTCCGAGCACCTTGGCGGCGGCGAGGCGATGCCGGCCGTTCGGGGTGCAGAACTCGCCGTCCTCCCCGCGGACGACGATGATCGGGTCGAGGAACGATCCCGACTCCTCGATCTTCTGCGCGAGGCGCTTGGTATGCGTGGGCGACAGGTCGCGCTGGAACGGCGTCGGCTGCACTGCGGCGAGCGGCAGCGCCGCGACCAGCACAGTGCTGCCGGAAAGCGGCTCGCGATAGGCGCCGATCGGCGCGCCCCCGCGCTCGCGCACCTGGGCGACGAGCGCCGCGACGCGCTCGTCGTCGATCGGCATCGCGATCTCCGCGGCGTCGAGGCCGCGCCGGTCCTTACGGGGCGCGAGCGTCTTGCCGCTGGACTTGCCCTTCCTGCGACCCCTGTTTTCCTTGCGAATGCTGCCCATCTGCCGCCCCGCTCGACGTGCGTGTTCCATTGTAGTCGTTTGTCGGATTTGTCCGTCAGCGCTTTGAGAATCTGCCCACTGCAATTCAGGGGCTGTTCAGGCGAAGTATTCGCTAATGGCGCCGCCAGCATCAACCACGAGCATCCATAGATGACCATGCAACTCTATAAATTCGTCCTCACGACCCTCCTGGGAACCCTGTTGGCCATGTCCGCCATGCAGCGAACCGAAGCCCAGGCTGTCCCCGCCCAGCCCCCGGAGCATGCGGCCAATCCCGACAAGAAGGATGAAAACAAGAACAAGCAGGAAGGACAGGAAAAGGACAAGGACAAGAAGAAGAACCCTCAACAGCAGCAGCAGTCGCAGCAGGAACGCCAGCGTGAGGTCGAGCTGCAGAAGCAGCAGGAACGAGAGCTTGCGCAGAAGCGTGCGGAGGAACAGCGCCGGCTGAAGCAGAAGCGCGTGTCGCAGCAGGAGCAGCAGGCACGGATCCAGAAGCAAGAGCAACAGTTGGCGGTCTATCGCAAGAACATCGCGTTGCGGGAAGAGCTCGCCGAGCGCGACGCGCAGATCCTGCGCCAGCAGAAGCGCATCCAGCACCTGCGCTTCCAGGAGCAGTACGAGGAGCGCTTGCGCGCGCAACGGGCGCAACTGAGCCAGGCGCGTTACGACTACAGCAACGATCCTTACTATCACACGGCGTCGAACTACCGGTATCAGCGCGACGGCCGGTACTACGAGACCAACCAGTACGGCATGAAGAAGCTGGAAAAGGCCTTGCAGGCCGGCTACAACGAGGGCTTCAAGGCCGGCCGCGCCGACCGCGAGGATGGCTGGCGTTACGACTACCGCTCAGCCTTCGCATACAAGGACGCGAACTACGGTTACGACGGCCGCTACATCGACCAGGACGAGTACAACCATTACTTCCGCGAGGGATTCCAGCGCGGCTATGAAGACGGTTATTACGACCGTCAGAAGTACGGCAGGAAGAAGGATGACGGCAACATCATTGAAGGCGTCAATGACGAGTGGCTGATCGCGGGCGGAGTCATTGCCGCAATCATCGGCTACGAGTTGCTCACGGACTGACAGTCGGGAGCGCAATGGCGGAAGCCGCGTAGACCGGGATGACCATGATGGTCACCGCGAGAGCAGGACGCAGCACCCTCGGCACGGGCCGGTCGCACCTGGAAGCATGCCCAGGGGTCCGGCGAGAAACCCGGCGATGAGCGTCTCGCGAGGCCGCGTCAAATGGCGGATGCAGAACAGTACGGCCGGCAATGTCGCAACGTTGTGGCCGAGCGCCTCCCCGATCCGGTCGCCGAAGACCACGATGCTCCACACCACGAACACGATTTAGACCAAGTACAGGTTTCGACGAGCTCGCGCCCCGTCGCGTAGCCCCGGCGATGACCGCCGCTTCGAACACGAACCAAGGCAGCAGGCAGCGCCGGAACCAGTCGCTCATGAACGCCCCCGGGGAAGGACCACGACTGAGACCCCGCGGCGAATCCACCTGACCATGCTCAGCGAGGAGCCTGTCGGATGGTTAAACTACGCCGATGGCCGACGTCTTCGTTTCCTATGCCCGCGTGGACAAGGCACGGGTCGCGCCGATCGTTGCCGCGATCGAGGCGCGGGGCTGGTCGGTCTGGTGGGACCCGGAGATCGCGGCGGGCCAGCTGTTCGACGACCAGATCGAGACGCAACTCGCCGCCGCCCAGTGCGTGCTGGTCGTCTGGACCCCGACTTCGGTCAGCTCCCGCTGGGTACGCGGCGAGGCCCGCGAGGCGGCCGATCGCGGCGTCCTCGTGCCGGTGCGCTTCGACGACGCGCGCCTGCCGATGGACGTTCGGGCACTGCACACGACGGACCTCGACCGGTGGGGCGACGATCCCGCCAGCCCGCCCTTCCAGGAGGTGTTGCGCGCACTCGGCGGCATGATGGCGCGCAATGCCGCGCCGCGCGCGGAATCCGCCCTCCCCGGCGCGTCCGCCGAAGCGACGCCGAAATCCTCGCGCGTCTCGATCTGCGTCCTTCCTTTCGCCAACATGAGCGGCGATGCGGAGCAGGAATACTTCAGCGACGGCATCAGCGAGGACATCATCACCGACCTCAGCAAGGTCTCCTCGCTCGCCGTCGTCTCGCGCAATACGGCCTTCAGCCTCAAGGGCCGGGGCGTCGACATCGCCCAGATCGGACGACAGCTCAAGGTCGCCTACGTACTGGAAGGCAGTGTCCGCAAGGCCGCCGGCCGCGTGCGCATCACCGCGCAGCTGATCGAGGTTTCGAAGGACAATCACGTCTGGGCGGAGCGCTACGACCGCGACCTCAACGACATCTTCGCGCTGCAGGACGAGATCTCCCAGGCCATCGTCAAGGCACTCAAGCTGAAGCTCATGCCGGAGGAGAAGAAGGCGATCGAGCAGCGCGGCACGACCAATCTCGAGGCCTACAACCTGTACCTGATGGCGCGGCAGTTCAGCGTCACCGGCAACTACGGCAACGTGCGCCGCTGCGAGGCCATCATCCGCCTGTGCCGCAGCGCGACCGAAATTGACCCGAACTATGCGTTGGCCTGGGCACTGATGGCGGTCGCCCAGGCCGCACTGAAGTTCTACTTCAACGGGCCGGGCGATGGCGGTCTCGCGGCAGCCGAGCGCGCACTCGAGCTGGACGACAACCTTGCGGAGGCTCACGCCGCGCGCGCGCGGGTCCTGACAACCGAGGGCCGTTACGACGAGGCCATGGTCGAGATCGAGTCGGCGCTGCGACTCGACCCGGATTCGTTCGAGGTCAACGCGGCGGCGGCCCGGCTGTATTTCATGCTGAGCCGCCACGCCGAAGCCATCCAGTTCAACGAGAGGGCAGCGGCACTGATGGAGACTGATTTCTCGTCGGTTAGCGTCCTGATGACCTGCTACAAGGTGATCGGTGACGAGGAAGGCACGCGCCGCGCGGCACTGCGCACGCTCGCGCGCGCCGAGAAAATCACGACCCAGGAACCGGACAATGGCCTCGCCCTGGGCTATGTCGTGATGTCGCTCTGCACGCTCGGCCAGGTCGAGCGCGCGAAGGACCTCGCCAAGCGCGCCATGCTGCTGGAGCCCGACAACCTCACGATGCGTTACAACTTCGGCTGCGGCTTCACGGCCCTGGGCGAGTTCGATGCGGCTCTCGACCTGCTGGGGCCCGTATTCGAACGGGATGCCGCCGAAACCATCAGTTGGGCGAAGGTCGACCCGGACCTCCACGCACTGCGCGATCTTCCGCGTTTCCAGGCGATGCTGGCGCAGGCCGACGCCCGCCTCGCCGCGACGGGCGGCTGAACCCTCAGGGCCTGTTTCCGCCTTGGCCTGCTGCGGTCAGTATCGAGAAATGCTTGAACCGGTACATACGCCGCCCCTCGTCCGCCGGCTCGGAGTCCGCGCTGCCACTTTGGATGTCCTGCAGCGCCTGACGCAACTCCAGGAGCCGGCGCGGCTCCGCCAAGGGCGGCCCATGCGCAGGCAGCAATTTCTTCAATCCCGGTTCGAGAGCGGCGAGCCTGTCGATCGATGCCGCGTAGGCGACCAGATCAGTTTCCGGGGCCCACAGGTAGATCTCGCCAGAATAATTAAGTATCCCCGGTAAGGAGCAGCCCGTTCGAGCGGTCCAGCAGGGATAGTGAATCGGGCGTATGCCCGGGTGTAGCCAGGATCTCCAGACTGCGATCGCCGAGATCGATCGTCTCACCGTCCCGGACGTGGGCCGCGATGCGCCAGGTCGGGATCGCGTAGTCACGGCTCGTGACGCCGGCAGGCAGCGCTCCGCAGACGCGATCTTCCGCGAGCGTCTCCTTCGCGTACTCGCGCAGCGGAGCCGCCACCTCGCCGCGCGCGCTCGCGATGCTGTAGGGGCTGTCGAGATTGCGCACGTCATCAAACTCGCCGTTGCCGCCGACGTGATCGAAATGCGTGTGAGAGTTGATCACGGTCACGGGCAAGGCCGTGAGCCGCTTCACCACGACGCCGATTCGCCCGGCCCCGAGGCCCGAGTCGAAGAGAATCGCCCGACTCGACCCCACGATCAGGAACGACGTGACCCCCTCGTACTGCCGCGGCTCGGAAATCGCGAACACCCCCGGTTCAGCCGCACGCACCTCGAACCAGTCATCCCCCGCCAGCGGCACATCGCACCACGACTCGGCGACGGCCCTCGTGGCCAGCAGGCAAAAGACCACACCAACCAGGGTCGAAATGCATCGGGGCAACACGAGGAGGATCCGTCCAGCAGTACGTCAAAGCAGCTCGTTGAACAGATAGTACATCTGGTCGACGAGCTTGTGCGCTACGCTCCGCCGGCTCCACCGCTCCAGCTCGATGTCGTTTCCATCTGCGGCATAGCGCTCGAAGATTGCGTCGAAGTGCCGGGCAACCGCGACATCGACAAACGCGACCATGATCTCGTCGTTCGTCTCGAAAGACCGGTCGTCGAAGTTGGCCGAACCGATGGTGCACCACGACCCGTCGATCGTCATGATCTTCTGGTGCAGGAGCGCATGCGGATATTCGATGAGCCGTACCCCGCACCGCAGCAGCTTCTCGAAGTTCCGGTGACCCGCATGCTGGACCATGGGGTTGTCGGAACCGGATGTCGACGGCATCAGCACACGCACGTCAACGCCGCGCGCAACGGCTTCCCCGAGCGCGTCGATCGCATCCGGTTCCGGAAGGAAGTAGGGGTTCTGGATCCAGATGCGCTTCTTCGCACAGCAGATGGCCGCGTGGTGAAGGATCTTGACCGCCGGCGCCGAGCCTTCCGGCTTGGCGAACGCGGCGTGAATGGAAATATTCCCCGCGGGCTCGATCGGTGGAAAGTAATCGTCGCCCATGAAGAGTTCACCGGTGCGACCGACCCAGTTCTCGCTGAAGGCCGACTGCACGGCGTGTACGATCGGGCCGCGAAGCCGCACGCTGACGTCCGCCACGTGACCCTCAGTTCCTGGTTCGGCCTGCCACTCATCCACGATGCAATGACCGCCGGTGAACGCCACGCGTCCGTCGATGACCGCGAGCTTGCGATGGTCGCGCTCGTTGAGAACGCCGAGGTTCGCGAGCTTGAACTTGTGAAACCTGCACAACCGGCAGCCGGACTCGCGGAGTCGATTCTCGACCAACTTGCCCATCTGCCGCGTGCCGTTGGCATCGAGCAGCAACCTCACGGCAATGCCCGCGCGGGCGCGTTCGATCATGGCATCCGCAAGGCGAGACCCGAGTCGGCCCTCCTTCCAGAGAAACGTCTCGAAGTGCACGGAACGACGGGCCGCGCGGATTTCGCCGATCAGCTCGTCGAAGAACTCGCGGTTCTCCAGCACTTCGACGCTATTTCCATCCACCACCGTGCCTAGCGTGAGGCCCGCGAGGGACCGCACGAGGTCGCCGATGGAAGCGTCGCAATCGACCTTGAGCCTGGGATCGCGGTGACGTTTGATCGTCCAGATCAGGAAGATGAAGAACGCGACGGTGCCTACGATCGCCAGCACCGCAACGGCTGTTGGAATCTCCAGATCGCTCATTTACCGCCCCACGGTATAGGGTGGAAGCATGTCATGGATCCGCGTACTCACCCTCAATGCGCACCAGGGCTTTCGCGCGGGGCGTCGGCACGGGGCGCTGCTGTGCATCCGCGACGCGCTGCGCCGCTCCGGCGCGGAAGTCGTGTTCTTGCAGGAAGTGGGCGCTGCCGCCGGCGTGGAACCCGCCGTCCGGCAGTATGAGGTCCTCGCGGATGGCGTATGGAGCGAGCATGCTTATGGCAGGAACGCCGTGGTTACCGGAGGGCATCACGGCAACGCGCTGCTTTCGAAGTACCCGATCACCTCGTGGCAGAATGTCGACGCATCGGTGGGCACGGCGGAACCGCGGGGATTCCTGCACGCCGTCATCGCGCTCCCGCACGGACTCGGGCCCCTGCACGCAATCTGCGTGCATCTTGCCCTGCGGGAATCGCATCGCCGCATACAGGTCGCCAGACTGCTCGAACTCGTGGCCGACGAGGTTCCGAGCAGCGCTCCACTGGTGCTGGCGGGCGACTTCAACGACTGGCGCGGACATTCCCATCGCCGGCTGCTTCTCGAAGGCGAGTTCACCGAGGTCTACGCAGCGGCCGTCGGAAGCCCGGCGCGGACGTTTCCGGCACGCGTCCCCCTCCTCAGGCTCGATCGAATCTACGTACGCAACCTCGGGCATCGCCCCTTTGGCATGCGCGCGCGGGAATGGTCGAGTCTCTCCGATCATGCGCCGCTGGCCGCCGAACTCATGGTGCCGCTGCCTTGACCTCGGGATGGTCGACGATCCGGCGGCCCGAGGCGTTCCGTTCGAAGTCTTCGCGCGACAACGCCTTGTTGATGCCGAAAGCCGCCCGGGACCCCTCGGCCGCAGCCACGATTGCGAGCTGCACGTCCTTGATGATGTTTCCGGCAACGAAGACTCCGGGCACGCTCGTCGCCTCGTAGCGTCCGCAGCGCACGCCCCCGTTCCGGGTGAACTGGCATCCCAGCGAACGCGCCAGAGGCGACTGACTGGCAACGGGGGTGTCGAAAAACATGGCGCGCCGCGCCAGTTTGCTTCCATCCCTGAAGACGATTTCACGCAACTTCCCGCGCCTACCGACCAGACCGGCGATGCGCGCTTCGCTCAGCACGACTCCGTTCTGCTTCAGTTCCTTCCGCTGGTTTGCCGACAGGAGCGCCTTGCCGTCACTGCACAGAACGACATCGCGGCTCCACGCAAGCAGCGCACGCGACATCTCGAATCCGCGCCGGCCTCGACCGTAAACCGCGAGGGGCCGGTTCCGGTACTCCCAGCCGTCGCAGTACGGACACTGGAATACGCTCCGGCCGAAGTAGGCGGCGATTCCCGGTATCGGCGGCAGGCGGTCGAATACACCGGTGGCGATCAGCAGTTTGCGGCAGCGCACCCGCCTCCCGTCGTCTTGGCGGAGCAGGAAACCGCCACTGGACGCTCGTCTGGCGGATTTGACTTTGCCACGCCGAAACTCGACGTTCCGATAACGGCGCAGTTCGGCGCGCGCCATCTTCCGGAATGCGGCCGGCGCAATGCCGTCACGCGTCAGGAAAGCGTGCATCGCCCTTGATGCCCAGCTGCGCGGCGTGCCGGAGTCGCAGATCAGTACGCGACGACAGGCCCTGCCCAGGATCAACGCCGCGCTCATGCCCGCCGGCCCTCCGCCGACGATCACCACGTCCCACAAGGCGGATTTCGGACGGGCGACCGCCATGATCACTGCTTCCCGGACAGGTCAGATGCGCCACCATAGCCCCGCCAGCCCGACATGCCAGCCGGCGCAGCGCCGTCTTGCGAGGTGCGCGCTTCCTACAACGCCTTGGAAGCGCCGGCGACAAGTGGCGGGTCTTCTGCGCGCCGGGTGGCCGGCTGCACGGACCGCCTATAGACTCCCGGCATGCTGAAGACCGTCCTGATCTACGGCCTCGCGCTGGCTGCCGGGGCCGTCGCGCTGCAGTGGCTCGAGTACCAGATCTGGGCCCGAGCGCACGCAGGCACGATCTACGTTGCACTCATCGCGGCGGCATTCATGGGACTGGGAATCTGGGTAGGTGCGAGGCTCTTCCGCAGGGAGCCGAGACCCGGCCCATTTACGCCGAATGCGCGCGCGCAGTCCTCGCTCGGCATCACGGAGCGCGAACGGGAGGTCCTGCAGTTGCTGGCGGACGGCCGCTCCAACAAGGAAATTGCAGCGCGGCTCAGTTTGTCCCCGAATACCGTGAAGACTCACGTCGCCCGCCTGTTCGAGAAGTTGCGGGTTGCAAGGCGTACCGAGGCCATTGCGCTTGCCCGCCAGATCGGACTCGTCCCATAGTCGGTTGAACCGCAGGGATTTCGGGTGAAGTGGCCAGAATCGCCCTTTTGGGCGATGGTCCGGCGGGCGTGCCGGGTGCGTAATGCCGGCCACTGAAACTGAGGAGTTCCGACATGTCCCGCACGATCCTGCTCTTCGGCGCCATCGCCGGCCTGATTGTCGCCGTCCCGATGTCCCTGATGGTGGCCAACAGCGAGCCCGGCTCGGCGGGAACTTCCCATTTGGCCGGCTACCTGATCATGGTGCTTGCCCTCAGCCTGATCTTCTTCGGCGTCAAGCGCCTGCGCGACCGTGAGCTTGGAGGTGCAATCCGTTTTGCCCCCGCGTTCCTGGCGGGCCTCGGGATCAGCGCCGTCGCGGGCGCGGTCTACGTGATCGGCTGGGAGATCACGCTGGCCGTCACCGATTTCGCATTCATAGATTCCTACAGCACCGCCGCGATCGAGGCAGCGCGCGCCAAAGGCGCGTCGACGGCGGACATCGAGGCGCTCATCGTGCAGATGGGCGAGTTCCGCCGGCAGTATGCGAACCCGCTGTTCCGTCTGCCGATCACCTTCATCGAGATCTTTCCGGTCGGCGTCCTGATCTCGCTGATCTCGGCAGCGCTGCTGCGCAACCCCCGGTTCCTGCCGGCTACGCCCGCGCGGCAACTTGCCGGGTGACGTCGAGCAACAGGCCAGGCGCCACGAAAGCGGAAAGGAGGCGTCGCCGCGTGCTCATGGCTCCCCGGTCGCGACCACACGTCCCGGCACGTCGCCCGCCTCCTCCTCCGGCGTCCGCGGAAACGGCGCCCCACCGTAAGGCATCGCGCGCGGCAGCGGGCCACTGCCTGCGAGCGCCGCCTTCGACTCCGGCAGGATGAAAACCTGCGTAAAGGTCGTGCGCAGCGCCGAGGAGATCGCGGTGTTGGCGCCGGTCTGCGGATCCGGGTAGGCGTCGGCGAGCCGCCGCATCGCCTTGTAGAGCGACATGGACGACTGCTGGCCGTAGCTCTGGCAGTGCGTCGACTGCGATTTCATCATCTGCAGGTGCCAGGACTCGATGTCCGTAAAACCGGCGATCAGGCCCTCTGCGCGGGTCGGCGTGAGCGTCAGGCGCAGCCTCGCGTCGCGCAGGTACTCGTCGGCCGGCAGGTTGAATACGGCCCATGGGATGAAGAGGTCCGACGGCTCGGTGGTGAGGACGCCGCCCACGATCCTGCCGTCGAGGCGCTGGATGAATTTCTTGCCCCAGCGCACGTCGACCCGCTGCGTACCGCCCGGCAGGATGTCCTTGCCGCCGGCGTCCGTGTGCAGCGCATCGAGGCCACGATAGACCATGACCTCGACTTCGTCGTCGTTCCCGAGGTCGTCGACGCCGTTCAACTCGACCAGCAGCCGGTTGTATTCGTTGGATACGATCTCGCCGCTGTTCAGGGAGTCGTTGATGCCCTGCGCATCGCGATGGCTGTTGATGCAGCCGAGCGCCCGGTACATCTGGTTGTCGATGCCCGGCTCGCCGTCGAGGCTCGTGAAGTCTTCCGGCCCGACCTCGCCGTCGAGGTTCAGGCCGAGCGCCTGCGTGCCGCCCGGCTCGCGGAACGGGAAATAGTCGGGCCGCGTGGTCGGGAACCAGCCCTGGATCTCGCGCCGCAGCTGCGTGTCGGCGAGCGCACGGGGCTGGCCCTGGTCCGGGAACAGCGCGGCGAACTGCTCGCGCGGCCCGTCGTTCACACCGTCGGGGCAGTCGACGCGGGCGTCGGGCTTCAGGTACGTCGCCCAGCGCAGGCTGGTCATCGCGTAGGCGATCGTGCCGTCCCTGAGGTACTGGACCGAGGGCAGGCTGGTCGCTGTCTGCCCGTGCGCCGCCTGCAGCGATGCCAGCAGCAGCATCGCCGCCGTTCCCGTCATCTGCATCTGTTTCGCCATACGTTCTATCCGGGGCCGGGCTGGTCGCCGTTGAAGAAATCGTCGCGCAGCCAGAAGGCCTTGAAGCCATTCCGCTGGCCGCGGAACTCCCCATGCCCGTCCGCGAAGGCGTCGCCGGGGCGGCGATCCCCGGCAAAAGTGTAGACCGGGCGATCCCGGAATGCCCAGACCCTCAGAGCGCCCTTCCGCCTGCGGTCCGCGAGTCGGCCGGTCAGCGGATCGACGTAGATCACGCTCCACGCGCGGCTGGTGGACTTTGCGTTCTCGGGCGCGGGAACGTAAGGAAAGGCACGCAGGCAACGCTCGGGGTCGCCCCCGCCGCAGATCGCCAGCCGATACACCTGTGTCTGCGTCGGGTGATCGCAACCCAGCTGGTCGATTGCATCATCGCCGCAGAAGTAGGTGTAGATCGTCCTGCCCTGCGCGTCGGCAAGCACCTGGCCGATGGTCGTGTCCTGCACCGTGAACACCGCGGGCGGCGCCGGGGCGCGCTGCAGGTAGACGTTGTGCCACCCCGGCACGTCGCTGCCCTTCAACTTGTTGGTGTCGCCGTCGAGCCGGTAGGTGTACAGGGGTCGATCCCGGAGTGCCCATTGCCTGACGCCCGCGGAGCGCTCCACCAGCGACCACTCCCCGTGAGGACTGGCCAACGCCGGCGCGAGTATCGGGATCCAGGTTTCCGTGCAGGCAGCGTCGCAGTTGGACCTGCCGGGCGCATCGTGATCAGACGTGTAGACCGAAAATCCCTTGGCGGTGACGAGCAAGCGGCCGGAACTCTTCGTCGTGACGGCGAAGCCGGGCGGAACGTCCGGCGGCGGCTTGATCGGCTCGCGCATGACCGGCGAGTCCCCGCCGCGCTTGTCAGACCGGCCGCCGAGGACGTCACCCGGCCGGCGGTCGAGCGCGGAGGTATAGACCGCGAAGCCTTCGTAGGCCCACTGGAGCGTACCGTCCTTGCGCTTGAGGATGGTCCAGTCGCCCACGGGCCGGGCCCGCTCATTTGCCTTGAGCGGCGGCCACAGTTCCGTGCAGGTCGGACGCTGCTCGAGATCGGGAAGCCGCAGGCCGCCCGGGTAAGGACTCATGAGGCCCGCGCTGACCTCGGTTCGCACGTCGTTGCATTCCGACTTGCCGGGCGGATCGCCGGTCGGGCCGTTGCGCAGCTGGCTGAGCGGCCACCGGTACAGCGTCCGGCCCTTGGCGTCGGCAAACACCGGGCCTTCGAGTTCGGTCGCCTGCACGCGAACGCCCGGCGGCAGCGGCACGCTACGGTAGCCTTCCTTCGGACTCGAGGCGGCCAGGACGGAAATCGGCAGAAATGAAAATAAAAATAATGCGCAAGCGCTGCTGCGATTCCAGGAACTGCACCATGTCCCACGCGGCGTCATTGATAGTACATTACCCGAGTTGACCCATCGGTTCACAAGTCGACGCCTTGCGTATGTGCCCATTGCCCTGGCGATGGGCCTGTTTGCCGCGCTATGCCTCGCTGCCGAATCGTTCGACGCCGCATCGCCCGCACGTGTGCGGTTGATCTCGCAGCAGCAGTACGTCAACACCATCGCCTACGTCTTCGGCCCCACCGTCACCGTGTCGGCGCACTTCGCGCCCTTCCGCCGGATCGACGGGTTGCTGGCGAACGGCGCCTCCGTGGCGGGCGTCACCTCCGGCCAGATGCAGGAGTTCCAGCGCACCGCCGAATCGCTCGCAAACCAGGTCGTGAGCGCCGAATACCGCAATTACCTCCCCTGCAGGCCCGCTCGCGAGGACGCCGCCGACAAGGCCTGCGCGTCGCAGTTCGTCGGCTCGGTCGGCCGTCTCCTGCATCGGCGCCCGCTGGACCCGGACGTCCAGGCGCACTTTGTCCGTGAGGCGGGGGAAGCCGCGGCCGAGCTGCAGGACTTCTACAGGGGCCTCGCAGTCGCCCTCGAGGGCCTGCTGGTCTCGCCCGACATGCTGTTCATCGTCGACCGGACCGAGCCGGACCCGGAGCGGCCAGGCCAGCGCCGGCTGGACGCATGGTCGCTCGCAAGCCGCCTCAGTTTCTTCCTGTGGAACTCCGCACCGGACGATGAACTGCTGAAGGCCGCGGAGCGCGGCGAACTGCACACCGCGGAAGGCAGGTCGCGGGCGGTGGAGAGAATGCTCGCGAGCACGCGCCTGGAAACCGGCGTGCGTGCGTTCTTCGACGACATGCTCGCTTTCGAGGAACTGACGATCCTCGCGAAGGATCCCGGGATCTATCCGGCGTTCACGGGCGTCACGATCGCGGATTCCCGCGAACAATCCCTGCGCACGATCGTCGACCACCTCGTCACGCAGGACCGTGACTATCGCGACCTTTTCACCAGCCGCGAGACCTTCATTTCCCCCGCGCTCGGCATACTCGACGGCGTGGTCGCGCCCCCGGGGTGGACCCGCTATGAAATGCCTGCCGACGGCCCGCGCGCCGGCCTGCTGACCCAGGTCAGCTTCCTCGCCGGGCACTCGCATCCCGGGCGCAGCTCGCCGACCTTGCGCGGGAAGGCGCTGCGCGAGCTGCTGCTGTGCCAGGTCGTACCGCGCCCGCCGCCGGACGTCGACTTCTCGCTCTTCGAGGACCCTGCCTCGTCGCTGCCAACCGCCCGCGAGCGGCTGAACGCGCACCAGGCCAATCCCATCTGCGCGGGCTGCCACAAGGTGACAGATCCGATCGGGCTCGCGCTCGAGAATTTCGACGGCGCGGGGCAGCACCGCGACAACGAACGCGGCGCGCCGATCGACGCCAGTGGAAGCCTGGACGGCAAGACATTCACGGATGCCGCGGAGCTTGGGGCTGTCCTGCGCGACAACCCGGCTCTGTCTGCCTGCCTGGTCAAGCGGCTCTATAGTTACGGGATCGGCGGATCACCCGGCAAGGCAGGCGATAAGGTCATGCTGCCTCACCTTCGCGAGCGCTTTGCCGCGAACGGCTATCGCGTGCCGGACCTGATGCGGACGGTCGCCCTCAGCACGGCCTTTTCCGCCATCGACGGGCCGGCGGTCGTGCAGACCGCGTCCGCCGGAGGTGACGAATGACGACCAGGGGATCACGCAGACTCGAACGCTGGAGCCGGCGTCGCGTGCTGCGCGGCATGCTGAACGGCGGCGCCGTGACTCTCGGCCTGCCCCTGCTCAACTGCTTCCTGAACGAGAGCGGCACGGCCTACGCCTCCGGCAGCGACCTGCCGTTGCGATTCGGGACCTGGTTCTGGGGCCTCGGCATGGCCTCGCAGGTCTTCGTGCCGAAGAAAGTCGGCGCCGGATATGACCTCCCGGAGGAGATCGCTGCGCTGGACGGCGTGCGTGACGACATCAACGTCTTCACGAACTTCAACGCCTTCCGGGATTCCTCGCCGAACCTCTGCCACTATTCCGGCTGGGTAATCATGCGCGCCGGCCAGGCACCCGCGAACGGCGACGACCGGCCCGGGGAGACGATCGACGTCACGATCGCGCGCACGCTCAGCCGCTCGTCGCGCTTCCGGGCCCTTACCGCGACGGCGACCGGCGACGTTCGCACGAGCTACAGCTACGAGAACGCAAACTCGCCGAATGTCGCGGAGCCTTCGCCGCTCAATTTCTACCAGCGCGTGTTCGGCCCGGATTACCAGGACCCGAACGCCCCGACCTTCACGCCCAACCCGAGCGTCATGGTCCGCAAGAGCGTGCTGTCCGGCGTACTGGACCAGACGCGCGCGCTCATGGACGCCGTCGGGTCCGAGGATCGTGCGCGCCTCGACCAGTATTTCACCCAGCTGCGCGACCTCGAGCGGCAGTTCGAGATGCAGTTGACCAAGCCGGAGCCGATCGCCGCCTGTCATCCGGTTACGCCGCCGACCGAGGACCCCAGGAGCGGAATCGATTCCGACACGGTGGCGCAGCGCCACCGCATGCTCACCGACCTCATGGTCATGGCGCTGGCCTGCGACCAGACGCGGGTGTTCAACATGGCGTATTCCACCGCCTTCGCCTCGACCATCAAGGCGGGCTACGACAAGCCGCACCACACGACGACGCATGAGGAGGCCGTCGACCAGGGCCTCGGCTACCAGCCGACCGCGTCCTGGTTCACGCGCCGGGCGATGGAAAACTGGGCGTACTTCGTCGACGCCTTCCGCAAGGTCAAGGAAGGCGACGGCACGCTGCTGGACAACACGCTGATCCTCGCCACCACCGACTGCGCCTGGGCGAGGATCCATTCGCTGGAAGGCATCCCCTTCTTCACCGCGGGCCGGGCCGGTAGGCGCGTCAAGACCGGCCTGCACGTGGACGGCAACGCAACCACCGCCGCGCGGGCAGGTTACACCGCTCTCAAGGTATGCGGCGTCGACGTCAGCGCCTGGGGCACGAAGAGCAACGGGACTTCGCGCGAGATCGTCGAGATGCTCGCGTAATCAGGAGGTGATTCTTGGAAAAAATCGTCGTCGACCTGCTGGATGACTTCGACCGCGGCCGCATCACGCGGCGGCAGCTCGTGCAGAGCCTCGTCCTCGGCATGGTGGCGCCGGCGGCGTTTGCCGAGCGCGGAGGCGGCTTCAAAGCCATTTCGGTAAACCACATCTCGCTGGAGGTGGCCGACTACCGGCGCACCCGCGACTTCTACGCGGAGCTCCTCGGCATGAAGGTCAGCGAGGACACGGGCGACCAGGTCAACCTCACCTTCGGCGACACGGTGCTGATCGCGCGCAACGCGAAGGATGCCGGCGCGGCGCCCCTCGTCGACCACATCGCGTACAGCATCGGGGACTGGGACCGCGAGCGCGTCAAGGCCGAACTCACGCGCCGCGGGCTCGACCCAGAGCCCGATTTCCAAGGCAGCTTCCACGTGCGCGACCCGGACGGCTACCTGCTTCAGATCGCCGCCCCCGAATTCATGACGATGACCGAGTAAGGCGACGAGGGAACCCGATCCGATGCGACGTTTCCCGAACGCGATACTCGCTGCACTGCTCGTGTCCGTCGGCGCCGCGGACGCGGCCTCCCGGGCCGATGAGGACGTGATCGCCTACCGGCAGCACATCATGAATTCACTCCAGGAACAGACCGCGGCGCTCGGCAAGATTATGTCCGGCGCCGTCCCCGACGACAACGCGGTCGCGCACATGCAGGCGCTCGCGCTGATCGCCTCCACCGCGCTCGCGTCGTTCGAGCCCAGGGTGCCGGGCGGCGAATCGAAGCCGGAGGTGTGGAGCGACTGGGCCGACTTCTCGCGACGCATGGAAGAGTTCGCGCGGCTGACCGCAAAAATGTCGCAGGCCGCGCAGGATGGCGGCAAGGACGCCGGGCTCGCCCACGCGATCGAGGCGCTGAACTGCAAGAGCTGCCACGACGACTACCGCAAGCCGCGGCCGCGCTGACGCCGCGCCCGCCGCATGCGACGACCGGCACTCCTCACGCTCATCGTGCTGCTCGCGGGCGCGCCGGGGGCGGCGCTGCCGGCCAGCGCCGAGCGCGGCAAGTATCTCGCCGTCGCGGGCAACTGCGGTGCCTGCCACACGCGCCAAGGCGGCGCGCCGTTCGCGGGCGGCGTGGCTTTCGACACGCCGTTCGGGACCATCTACTCGAGCAACATCACGCCGGACGCCCGGACCGGCATCGGGCGCTGGAGCGCGGCCGACCTGCGCCGGGCGATGCACGAGGGAATCGCCGCCGACGGCTCCCGGCTCTTCCCGGCCTTCCCATACGCCTCGTACACGAAGGTCACGGATTCCGACGTGAACGACATCCACGCGTACCTCAAGACGCTGAGGCCGGTTCGCTACGTCCCGCCGGACAACAGCATCCTGTTCTCGATGCGGTGGGCACTCGCGGTCTGGAACAAGCTGCACCTGAAGCCGGGCCGATTCGTGCCGGATCCGCAGAAGTCCGCAGAGTGGAACCGCGGCGCCTATCTGGTCGAGGGACTCGGGCATTGCGGCGCCTGCCACACGCCGCGCAACGCCCAGATGGCCGAGCTGCCGGAGAAGGCGCTCCAGGGCGGCGTCATTCCGGGCGAAGTGGCGCCGGGCAGGCTCCGCGACTGGTTCGCCGTCAACCTGACGAATGCCCGCCACGGGCTCGCCGCCTGGTCCGAAGCGGACCTGGTGAAGTACTTCCAGACCGGTGTCAGCCCGCGCGGAAGCACGCTCGGCCCGATGAACGAGGTCGTGGTCCACAGCCTGAAACACCTGACGGAGGACGACCTGCGCAGCATGGCCGTGTACCTGAAGAGCCTCACGTCACCGGCCTTTGCCGGCCCGACGGTTGCGGCAGACGAAGCGCGTCTCGGGGAGCCGATCTACACGGAGCGCTGCGAGGAATGCCATGGTCCCTCGGGCCGCGGCGGATTCTTCACCGGCCCCCCGGTTGCCGCGAGCGCCATCGTGCAGGGCGAGAATCCCGCCACGCTGATCAACGTGATCCTCTACGGATCGACCGTCGCCAGGGAGGCCGCGCACAGCAACTGGGAGAAGATGCCGGCCTACATCGGCACCCTCGACGACACGGAAGTCGTGGCCATCAGCAACTACCTGCGCGGGAGCTGGGGAAACCGCGCGGCGCCCGTCACCGCGGAGGACGTCCGGCGACAGCGCTAGGCCGCGCCTATTTCGCGGGTGCGCGATAGACCTCGTGGCAGCCCTTGCAGTCGAGCGTGGCCGGTAGTTTCGCCGCGGCCGCAGCCGCGTCGCCGGCCTCGGCGGCCTGGGCCAGTTCCTGCGCACCCGCGACGAACCGGTCGAGCCGCTGGCTGAAATCGTCCCAGTCCGCCCACACCTCCGGCTTCGACCGGCCGCCGGGCACCTCGGCCGTGAAAGCGCTCTTTGCCTGCGGCGCCGTGGCGGCGATGACCTTCAGGTGCACGGCCAGGTTGTCCGCGGGCACGCGATTCTCGAGGATCAGCTGGATCGCGCCAATCTGCTCGCCGATCGTCTTCATGACGTGGCTGCGGTAGTCGATCACGTCCTGGTCATCCGCCAGCGCGCTGCCCGATGCGGCAAGCAATGAAGCGATGACCGTCACCCTGAAAAACATGCTCATCTATCCACCCCGCCCTGCCCAGGAATCGCAGACACCCGTCTCGTCGACGTGTCCGCTCATGATCACGCAGTTGCCACAGGCCTGCTTCGATTCATCGCTGGTGTAGAAGCCGCAGCCGCCGCAGGCCTTCGAAGGCTCGGCAGACACGCTCGCGTAATTGAGCGAGGTGCGCAGCGACTCCGAGGCCGGGTCGGTACAGGACTCCGCCGCAAGGACGGTGCGCGCGCCCGCCGGCACGATGGCGAGGGCCGCAATCGACTGCAATAACTGCCGGATGGCTGCGCGACGCGGCAGTTCGGTCACGAATGGGTTTCCCCTGGTCCAAGCCACGGCTCGCAGATTAGCGATGCGCTCACTGCGCCGCAAGGCTCGCAGGCCCCGATGTGCCCGCCGCAATGGGTCCTTTTTTGGGTCGAATGCCATGTTCGCTGCCGCACAGACCCGCAACGGTCGACTGAGACACCCTGCTTGTGTCGTCTCATCCCGTGCAGTACCGAGTTGCAGCGGTGCCGGGGCCGAATCGAGCATTGAGCCCGGCATTCATTGAGGAGCAACGCAGATGAAGAATTCCCTATTGGCCCCGTTGATTCTCGGCGGTGTCGTGGTAGTAGCGGTCGCCGCCTACGCCGGCACGCGAGCGGACATGAATCCCTGGCAGGACTATGCCGATGTCGTTTCGGTCGCACCCGCGTTCGACAACCAGCAGACAGCGCGTCAGGAATGCAATGACGAGGCGATCACGCAGCAGGTGCCCATCAAGGACGAGAAGCGAATTGCCGGGTCGGCAATCGGTGCCGTCATCGGCGGCGTATTGGGCAACCAGGTCGGGAGTGGCGACGGCAAGAAGATCGCCACTGCGGCGGGCGCTGTGGCCGGCGGCTACGCTGGCAGCAAGACCCAGAAGCACTTGCAGGAAGGCAATACCGAAACGGTTGTGGAGCAACATTGCAGAACCGTCTACGACAACCAGAAGATCCCGGCCGGATTTGACGTCACTTATCTACTCGACGGCAAACAGGGCACGGTCCGAATGGATCATGACCCGGGCAAGCGGATTCGCGTCGACGATGGCGAGCTGGACCTGAGCAGGTCCTAAGCCCGACGCGAGGCCGCGCAGATGCCGGCGGCAGCCGTGGCGCGCGTGATGATTGTGTCCCGCAGCGCGACGGAACTGGCGGCCGTTGGGCTCGAATACGTCGTGGCCGACCTCGGGCCTTAGTGCGAGTCTGGCGTCAGGCGCGCCACATGGTCAGCCACCCCGGCTACCTCCTCGTCCGTCAGGCTCTTGAGCAGTTTCGAGTGGTCCCAGCTCAAGTTGAAGCGCGTGCCCTGAATCATCATGTCGATTTGCTTCACGAGGTACCCGTAGTGCTGGCCAGCAAGCCGCGGATTGCGCATCCGATCATTTCCGTCGGCATCTGCGCCGTGGCAACTCGCGCATGCGCGACTGTAGGCCTGCGCGCCCAAGACAGTGAACTGACCCGTGCCAACGTCTTTTGTCCGCTGTACCGGCATGCGTGAAATGTACGCGGCCACATCGGCGAAATCCTGTGGGCTTTCAAGGTGATGGCGGGCGGCAAACGTGTTCATGCGGAGATCCACCCGTTCGGTGCGGCGGAAGTCCACGAGTTGCATGATGACGACTTCGTAATGCTGCCCGGCAATAATTGGAATGCCGCCGTCTGCCACGCCCGCGCCGTCCGGCTGATGACAAGCGGCGCAGGTTTCATACAAGGAGCTACCGTGCTCCAGATCCGGCTTCCGTTCCAGCGCCTCGCGAAGCTCGTTTGATTGGGTCGCGCCTGCCAGAGCGGCAAGAAGCGAACCGGCGAAGATCACCGTCATGCCTCCGAAATGCCAACGCATAGCCTTTCTCCTCATGCGGCGACGTACGGAAACTATAGCTCCAGCCAGCGCTGGCTGGGCATGATTGATTCGAATGGCAGTGAAATGGCCGCATCACATCTTCCAGGGCGGACTAACCTCATGAATACCCACACGATACGTCCTGCATTCGTTGGAGCGGCGGCGACCTGCGGCGCTATCCTGCTGATTCCTGCAGCTGGCGCGGTGGAGGTAGAGCCGGGCGCAATTGAAGGGCGGACGGAAGCTGCGGTTGCCGAATTTCGCAGCGCGATGAAGCTCGAGCCCAATTTGCAGCACGGGGCCGAGCTCTTCACGTCATGCGCAGCGTGCCATGCAGCCAACGGACTCGGCACCGAGGACGGAAGCGTTCCGGCGATTGCGGCTCAGCATGTCTCGGTTCTGGTCAAGCAGCTCGTTGACTTCCGCCACGACCGGCGTTGGGGCGAGCAGATGCGGAACGTCGCTTCACACCACCATTTGAGCGGCCCGCAGGAGTTACTCGATGTCGCGGCCTATTCCGAGGGCCTGCCGCGCTGGCCGCCGCTCGCGGGTGGCACCGGTGACGGCTCAGCGTTGAACGAAGGATACGTGGTCTATCAGCGTGACTGCGCGGGATGCCACGGACCGCTGGGGCTTGGCGAGCTGCGTCGCATGCGACCGCGGCTGGCGGGTCAGCGCTATGAGTATTTACTGCGTCAACTCGAGGAAACGGCTGATCGCATGCGTCCAGGGATGGATGTCAAGCATGTGGAGTTGATCGGGGCACTTTCACCCGCGGAGCGCAGAGCGGTCGCCGACTATCTTTCACGGCTCAGCCCCAATCTCGCCTCGGCGCAAGATAGAGCGCCAGCGCCTCCATGACAAAATGGACCACATTGAGGGCAACGCCCGACCGCGGACCGTTCGTGGCGGCGTAACCATGGCACTTTCGCCTGCCACGGCTGCACACGGTCATGAAGGATCGCGACTCTGACTTCGACGAGTATCACAAGCGGTGGGCCAGCAGGGTTGGCAGCCTGATTTCGCTACGTCGCCACGCCCTTCGGAAGCAGCCGCTCGAATTCGTTCTTGACCACCTGGTAGCACTCGCAGGCTTTCTTCTCCACCCCAGCCCGATCGAGCAAGGTGATTCGGCCACGGTGATACTCGATCAGCCCGAGCTTCTGCAACTTGCCCGCCGATACCGCAACCCCTTCGCGTCGCACGCCCAGCATGTTGGAGATCAATTTCTGGGTCATCGTCGATTCGTTCGACTTGAGTCGATCGAGACTCATCAGCAACCAACGACACAGTTGCTGATCGACGGAATGGTGGCGGTTGCAGACTGCCGTTTGAGAGTTTTTGCGTGATGAGCGCCTGGGTATATCGCAACAGGACTTGCTGCAATGCCCCCCGACGTGGTCGGGAAATAGACGTGCCGCAGCTTATCGCCGGGCTCGTACAGCACACGGCCGAGAGGCATCCGCGCCGGTTCGACTCCTGCGCTGACGCGGGCCAGGTCGCCCCCGCCGCATCCGCGACTTTACAGGCACTAAGTGCGATACCGCACAAACAGGCTGCGATTCTCGTTGTAGCGTTTGCATCCAAAACACCATTACGGGGGGGGGAATGAGATGCTTCCGCGCCTGCAGCTAGCGGAGTCGCGCGATCAATCCCGGCTCGATTCCGATTCCACTGGTGTCTATACCTGCGACGTCGCGGGCGTCATCACTTACTACAACAAGCAAGCGGCGGAACTGTGGGGTCGCAGTCCTGAAATTGGCGAAACCTTTGAGGAGTTCTGCGGGCCACACATGTTGTACCGCGTGGACGGCAGCTACCTGCCTCATGATCAATGCCCGATGGCTGACGTGCTTACCGGCAAGGTCCTCGGCGTTTTTGACGGCGAAGTCCATGTCCTGCGGCCTGATGGATCGCGTGTCGTCGTCGTCGTGAATATTTCCCCCCTGATAGCTGACGATGGAACCATCGTCGGGGCGGTCAACAGCTTTTACGAAAACCCCCTGCGCAAGCACCTCGATGGCGGAGTCTCCAGGTAAACCGCAACACGAAATGTTGCGCGCTAGAGGTGCTCACGCGTTGTCGTGACGCTCGAGCGTCGAACTCCCGGCATCACAAAGTTCATCCATCGTTTCGCCGCACCTCGATCGACTCCAGGAGCCGATCGTAAGGTTCGATGAACTTCTGGATGCCCTGCTCGAGCAGCTCCGCGGTCAGGCGGTCAAGATTGACGCCGAGCCGAGCCAGTGCGGCGAGGGTCTGCCGGCCCGACTCGCCGGTGCCGACCAGGCGCTGTGCGGGCCTGCCGTGATCGTGATACGCCTCGAGCGTCGCCAGCGGCAGCGTATTGACTGTATGCGGACCGATCAGCGGCTCGACGTACTTGATGTCGCTGTAACGCGGATTCTTCGTGCCGGTACTCGCCCAAAGCAACCGCTGCGGCTGCGCTCCGTGCGCCGCCAGGGCGCGCCAGCGCGCCGATGACAGGTGCGTTTCCAAATCGCGATACGCGCAGCGCGCGCTCGCGACCGCAGTCTCGCCGAGAAGGCCCTTCGCCGCGGCGCCCCGTGCACCGCCCGACTCCGCAATCGGTTCGAGATCCTGGTCGACTGCCGTGTCGATGCGGCTCAGGAAGAAACTCGCAACCGATGCAATTCGATTGATGGGCCGACCGGCAGCCCTTGCTCCCTCGAGGCCATCGAGGAAGGCATCGAGCACTTCCCGGTAGCGCGCGACGCAGAACAACAGCGTCACGTTGACGTTGATGCCTTCGGCCAGCAGCGACCGGATCGCAGTCAATCCTGCCGGTGTGCCCGGCACCTTGATCATGACGTTCGTACGCGCAAGCATCGTCCACAGGCGCCGCGCTTCGTCGATCGTGCCTTGCGCGTCGCGGGAGAGGCGCGGCGCCACCTCGAAGCTGACGAAGCCGTCCGTTCCGGCCGAGCCATCGTACACAGTCAGAAACAGGTCTGCGGCCGCGCGCACGTCGGCCAAAGCCAACGCTTCATAGATCTCGACCGCACTCTTGCCGAGTCCCGCAAGCCGGGCGATGTCGCCGTCGTAACCGTGGGTATTGCCGATGGCCTGTTCGAAGATCGCGGGGTTCGACGTGATCCCCCTCAAACCCCGGCGCTCGATCATGCGCTGCAGCTGCCCGCTCACGATCAGATCGCGTTCAATGAAATCGAGCCACGGGCTTTGGCCGAAGCCCGGCAGCCGCGTCAGCGGGCTGTCACTCACTTGCGCCCCGCCAACGCCATTGCTGGATCTCCGGCATGTCCTCCCCGTATCGGTGGATGTACTGCTTGTGCTCGATCAGCTTGTCGCGGATAAATTGCTTTGCATACGCGGCGACCGGACCGAGCTTTGGCACACGATCGATGACGTCCGCCACGAGATGAAATCGATCGATATCGTTCATCACGGCGATATCGAACGGCGTCGTCGTGGTCCCCTCTTCCTTGTAGCCTCGAACATGCAGATTGTGATGATTCGTACGCCGGTAGGTGAGCCGATGAATCAGCCACGGATAGCCGTGGTAGGCGAAGATCACCGGCTTGTCACGCGTAAAGATCGTGTCGAAGTCCCGATCCGACAGTCCGTGCGGGTGCTCGGTCTGCATCTGCAGCGTCATCAGATCGACGACGTTGACGACGCGCACCTTCAGGTCCGGAAACTGCTCCCGCAGAATGGATACGGCAGCCAGCGTCTCGAGCGTCGGCACGTCCCCCGCGCAGGCCATGACCACGTCGGGTTCTCCACCGCGATCGTTGCTCGCCCATGCCCAGATCCCGATGCCTACCGAGCAGTGCTTGATCGCCGAATCCATGTCGAGGTACTGCGGTTGCTGCTGCTTGCCGGCCACGATCACATTGATGAAATCGCGTGAGCGCAGGCAGGCATCGGCAACGCACAGCAACGTGTTCGCGTCGGGCGGCAGGTACACGCGAATCACGTCCGCCTTCTTGTTCACGACATGGTCGATGAATCCCGGATCCTGGTGGCTGAAGCCGTTGTGGTCCTGCCGCCAGACGTGTGAAGTCAGCAGGTAGTTCAGCGATGCGATCGGTCTGCGCCAGGGGATCTCGCCGCTGACCTTCAACCACTTGGCATGCTGATTGAACATCGAGTCGACGATGTGGATGAACGCCTCGTAGCACGAGAAGAATCCGTGCCTCCCGGTCAACAGATATCCTTCCAGCCAGCCCTGGCACATATGCTCGGAAAGCATCTCGATCACGCGCCCGTCCGGGGCCAGGTGTTCGTCGACCGGCAGCAGCGGACCGATGTGGCGCTTCGCCGTGACTTCGTAGAGCGCAGCCAGGCGATTCGAAGCATTTTCGTCCGGACCGAAAACGAGGAAATTGGCCGCGCGCAGGTTATTCTTCATCACGTCGCGCAGAAACACGCCTAGCACGCGCGTGGACTCGGCCAGCGATCCGCCTGGCCGCTGTACGTCGATCGCATAGCGGCGATAGTCCGGCAAGCGCAGATCCTTCAGCAGCAGGCCGCCGTTCGCATGCGGATTCGCACCCATGCGTCGCGCTCCCCGCGGCACGAGGTCGAGCAACGCCGGTTTCGGCCGGCCGTCTTCGTCGAACAGCTCCTCCGGCCGGTAACTGCGCATCCACGCGTCGAGCTGCTTCAAATGCTCTGGGTGCTCGCGCAACCCTGCGAGCGGAACCTGGTGGGCGCGCCACGTTCCCTCGACGGGGTGTCCATCGACCACCGCGGGGCCGGTCCATCCTTTCGGCGTGCGCAGCACGATCATCGGCCAGACAGGTCGCTCGGCGAGGTGCCGCGAGCGCGCCGCGGTCTGGATCGCAAGGATCTCGTCGAGCGCCGCATCGAGGACATCGGCCATTGCCGCGTGCAACACCCGGGGATCGTCCCCCTCGATGAAGTGCGGCGCGTAACCATAGCCGCGGAAAAGCTGCTCCAACTCGGGCCTGGGCATGCGCGCGAACACGGTCGGATTCGCGATCTTCCAGCCGTTCAGATGCAGAATCGGCAACACGGCGCCATCCTGCGCCGCGTTCAGGAACTTGTTCGCGTGCCAGCTGGTGGCGAGCGGCCCTGTCTCCGCCTCGCCGTCGCCGACGACACACGCGACGATCAGTTCCGGATTGTCGAAAGCGGCGCCATATGCGTGCGCCAGCGCGTAACCGAGCTCGCCGCCCTCGTGAATCGAGCCCGGCGTCTCCGGCGCGCAATGGCTCGGGATTCCGCCGGGGAACGAGAACTGCTTGAAGAGGCGCTGCATCCCCTCGCCGTCCCGCGAGATCTCCGGATACAGCTCGCTGTATGTACCCTCGAGCCAGGTCTGCGACACCAGGGCCGGTCCTCCGTGCCCGGGACCGGTCACGAAAATCATGTCGAGATCGCGCTCTTTGATGGCGCGATTCAAATGCACATAGAGAAAGTTCAGGCCCGGCGTCGTGCCCCAATGCCCGAGGAGCCGCGGCTTGACGTGCTCGAGCCGCAGCGGCTCACGTAACAAGGCGTTGTCGAGCAGGTAGATCTGGCCGACCGACAGGTAGTTCGACGCCCGCCAGTAGGCATCCATTCTCTGCAGGAGCCCGGATTTCTCGCTTCGCGGCATCACTGCACCTCCTCAGATTTCAGGCAGCGCAACGCAGCGCGAGCAATGGCCTCCTCCTCCCGCACCGGAATCACGTGCACCTCGATCTTCGAGGATCCCTTCGAGATGCATGCTTCGTCGCCGGCGCAGCCGGCGTTGACTGCGCCGTCGATCTCGAGTCCGAGCCAGGCAAGACCGGCGCAGATCCGCGCGCGAAGCCCAGGGGCATTCTCGCCGATGCCGCCACCAAAGACCACGACGTCGACGCCGCCAAGCACCGCAGCGTAGGCGCCAAGGTACTTGTGAATTCGGTGGCAGAACGCGGCGAGTGCGAGCGTCGCACCGGGATGCCCGCCCGCTTCGAGCGCAACGAGCTCGCGCACGTCGGCGGTCACGCCGGAGAGCCCTAGCAAGCCCGAGCGGAAATTCAGGTCGCGATCGAGCGCCGGCCACGAGTCGCCCTGTCGCATCCTGTGCAGCAGGATTCCGGCGTCAAGATCGCCGGGCCGCGTGCCCATGATGAGGCCTTCGAGAGGCGTGAAGCCCATGCTGGTCTCGACCGGTGCGCCGTTGCGCAGCGCTGCAATCGAGCTGCCCTGCCCCAGCTGCAAGCTCAGAACGCGCTCGGGAACCCGGCCGCAACGCTCCCTCAGGCGCAGCGAAAGATACTCGTGGGCAATACCGTGAAAACCATAGCGACGGATCCGACCGTGGGCATGCCAGGCGTCGGGTAGCGCATACACGCGTGCAGGCTCCGGTAAGTCGCGGAAAAACGCCGTATCGAACACCGCGATCGCCGGCACATCGGGCAGGCGGCCGCGAACGACTTCCATGACCGCAAGCGCGTGCACGTTGTGCAACGGTGCAAGCTCGGCCAGCGCCGCGAGGCGCTCGTGGACCGAGTGCGTCACGCGCACGGGCGCCGAGAAATGCTCGCCTCCGTGTACGACGCGGTGACCGCAGCCCATGACGTCGGCGGCCGCTGTCCCGACGGCCAGATCACCGTCGAGCAAGCGATCGATGATCAGCCTGGCCGCGCCGGCCGGATCGGCGACCGCGCCAGGATGCTCGCGGGTGCCGTCCGCAAACCGGATCAGCGACTGAGGGCGTCCAATGCCTTCAACGGCGCCGCGTATCCGCGAACGCCAGGCAGGCTGGGTTGCAAAGAACTCGAACTTGAGCGATGAGCTGCCCGCGTTGAATGCCAGCACATGGGCCGCATTGTCGCTTTCCATCATTTACTCGCCCGGGATCTGCATTGAAGATCAACCCGCCTCGGTGAAGCAGAATATGGCTGCTCATCTCGAGTCTATTCCAGTGAGTCTCGCACGAGTGATTCGTGGCGTGGGCCGCGCTCGGACTCCCGCACGACCTATTTACTCTCCAGCAGTCCCACAATCTCGAAGTGGATCGGGGTGCCGCGAGGTGTCACCAGACGTCGAAGTTCGTGCCACCGGCAGCAATGCGGACATTCGATGACATGCTTTCCGTCGTACCATTCGACGTCACACACTGGCGACGTTCTTCCGCATTCCTCATTCATGCATCCGAATTCTTGAGTGTCCGTGACCTTTCCTTGAATCGCGCCCGTAGCCCGTTTCCGCTCCTGTTGGCGTACATTGGCCATGGGGCTGGTATACGCCTGATTCGACGGCGCCATGCGTGTCCTCATGTAGATCAAGCCATCCGCTGTCAGACGCGGCGCGTAAACGGACGGCGCAACATGGCGAAACAGCGCGCACCGCAGCCATCCCTGGATAAGTCCTACAACGGCGCAACGGTACCGGCCTTGGCGCGAGATATGCCTTTTCTTGGCCTTTGCTGCAGAGCGTGCGACGATTCCGCAAATACCCGACTGGGACCTGAACGATGAACGGACGCGTGGCGCTCGTCACGGGCGGTGGGCGCGGCATCGGACGCGTGGCCGCGCAGTTGCTGGCGGCAGCCGGGGCGCGCGTGATGGTCGTTTCCCGCAGCGCGGCGGAATTGGCGACCCTCGGCCTTGAGTACGTCGTGGCCGACCTCGGTACCGCCGAGGGCTGTGCCCGCGCCGTTGCCGAGACCGAGCGTCGACTGGGGCCGATCGACGTGCTGGTCGTGAACCACGGCATCGGCTCAGCCCATGAGCGGCTGGTGTGGGAGCAGGATCCGGAGGTCTGGCGCGAGACGATGCGCATCAACCTGGACGGCCCGTTCGAGCTTGCGCGGCTGACGGTGGGCGGCATGTGCAAGCGCGGCTACGGTCGACTCGTCTTCACCAGTTCGACGGCCGGCGAGAAGGCGGAACGCTCGGGCAGCGCGTATTTCGCTTCCAAGCATGGGGTTATCGGGCTCGCGCGAGCGATCGCTCAGGATGCCGGACCGTTCGGCGTCACCTCGAACGCGGTTCTGCCTGGCTGGGTGCGGACGGCGATGGCCGAGCGCTCGGCAAGAGCGGAAACTGAAGAGCCGTGTCCTGGATCCGCGCGAAGTTGCGGAGGTGATAGCGTTCCTGTGCAGCGCCGCTGCCGGGGGCGTCAATGGCGAGGCGATCACCGTGGCTCTCGGCGGCATGTGGTAGGCAATCGGCTCAGCGCCGCGCTCCCGCTCGCGTGGCTGGTCGCGTGCGGCATGGCGCAGCCAGACGCCGCGCAGGCGGCTCCGCCGGCGGAATACCCGACCCGGTGGGAGGTCCCGCCAGGCGATCCGGTCGAACTGGAGACCGCGGGTTTCGCCAAATTGCTGTGTTCGGTCCTGTTCATCACCGGGCGCAGCCTGATGGCGGCGATCGAGGAAGACGGTTCCTTCGTGAAACCGCCGCAGGCGCGGAGCGCGGCGCACGCGGCGAAGGTGGACTGGGAGGCGCGCAGCGTGAGCCTCACGCTACCGAACGGGGTGACGCGCTCCGCGCGGGAGTTCGCCGACCAGGGCTGCGTGATCCTGCCGCGCGGGCGCAGCGACGTGTTCTTCACGCCGAAGCGGCTTGACTCCACGCTGCCGGATCCCGCGACCCAGCCCTGGCCGATGGGCGACCTGCTGCCCATGGCGCCGCTGCCCGCGGAAATCGATACGGCAAATCTCGCCCAGGCGGTCGACGCCGCGTTCGACCCGCCCGAGGCGCTCACGGCGGCGTTCGTCGTCGCCTGGCGCGGCCGGATCATCGCCGAGCGTTACGCCAACGGGGTCGATCACACGACGCGGCTGCCCAGCTGGTCGATGGGCAAGAGCCTCACCGCGACGCTGATCGGGCAGCTGGTGCTCGACGGCACCTACGACCTGTGGAAGCCGGCCCCGATCGCGGAGTGGCAGGGCGAGGACGATCCACGCCGCGCCATCCGCATCGCGGACCTGATGCGAATGTCGGGGGGATTGCGCTTCGTCTCGTCGTCAGACCCGGACTACGATCCCGCGCGCGGATACGCCGATCACGATTACATCTATACCGGCGCAATCGATACGTTCCGCTGGGCCGTGACGCGCCCGCCGCAGTGGCCCGCGGGCACCGTCGGGCGCTATCGCAATTCGGATCCGCTGGTATTGAATTACCTGATCAAGCAGGCGGCCATCGCGCGCGGCGAAGACTATCTCTCCTGGCCGCAGCGCCACCTGTTCGACCGCCTGGGCATGCGCCGCATGGTCCTGGAGACCGATCCCTACGGCAATTTCGTGCTGACCGGCTACGACCTCGGCTCGGCGCGCGACTGGTTGCGCCTCGGCATGCTCTACCTGCAGGACGGTGTGTGGAACGGCGAGCGGCTGCTGCCGGAAGGTTGGGTCGATTTCGTGCGCACACCGGCGCCCGCCTGGGATGAGCCGGAGTACGGCGGCCTGTTCTGGCTGAACCGTACCGGCGCGTGGCCGGTTCCGGAGGATGCGTTCTACATGTCGGGCGCCGGCGGCCAGACTACGATCATCATCCCCACGCACGATCTGGTCGTGGTGCGGCTTGGCCATTACAAGGGCGAGGAGCACGCGTCGAAGGCGCTGGCGCGCGCGTTGGAGCAGCTGCTCGGGGCGGTGCCGCAGGCACGTTCAGCGTGGAACGTGCCCGCTCGCCCCTGACCTCGCGGCGCGGCTACTTCTTTCCCAGTGGCTTGTACGAAAACTTCTGCCCTGACACAGACGCTTCGTACATCAGCCCACCCTTTGCGATGATGAACACGGCTGTGCCTTTGTGGAACTCGCCGGCCGTAGCCGCGTCCTTCTTGCCGCCGCTTGCTGTGCCGGTGGTGCCGGTGGTGGCTGCCGTACCCGATGCCGACGCGGTGATCACGATGGCGTTCACATTGGCGCCGAATTCGAAGTTGCCGGAAGTGAATTCGTCGAACGCGCGCTTGTCCGCCAGGAAGACGATCTGGCTGTAGCCTTGGCCCCCGGCCTGAAATCCGATGCTCAGCTGCTTCATCTTCGAGTCGCCGACGTACTTGCCCTGCTCGTACACACGACCTTCTCCATACGCGCCACCAATCCCGAGTCCGGCCTTGCCGACGGTCGGAAACACCGCATACCCATAACTCTTCCCGAAGAACGACCCGCTCTCCCCCGCATTCTTGAACAGTTCAACTGTCTCGCTGTACTTGTCTGCGAGTGCGGGCGTGGCCGCCAACAGCATGGTTGCGATCAGCAGAAGTGATCTACCTGACTTTCTCATGACTGCGCTCCGTCCGGATATGATTTATGAACAAGTGTATGCCCATTCGCGGTGCTGTGAGCAATTTCGGACTTCCCTCACGCACCCGGTCGCGACGATTCAGGAGAATCTGTAGCCGTGGAAAGTGGGCGGCCACGAAGAACCCGGCCCTTAAGGTCATGCTCGTCGACGATGACGTTTCGGCCGTAGGGACGGCCAACTTCGGCAACCGGTCGTTTCGACTCAATTTCGAGGTGATTGCCTTGATCGTGGATCGTGAGTTCGCCGCCTACATGCAGGCGACGTTTGAAGACGACTTCGCGCTCGCGGGACTCATCGACCCCCTCGAGTTCGATCGCAAGCCGTTCTGGTGGCGCTTCGGCGTCAACCTGTCGCGACTGGCGTCGCCGGTGCTGTAACGCTGTAGGCGGCTGTCAGAGGAATCCGTCAGCGCATCGGAGAATTCAAAAGAAGAAGGCGGCGCTGGAAGTTCCTGTGGCCGGTGAGGCTCTACGCGTGCTGCGGTGATCTGGGTATGTTTGACCAAGTCCGCGATTTGCGGCTGTTCGCAACGGCATACTGCCGCTCCCAAGCCAGCACGCGATGGGTCTCCTCCTGGACCAAGCCGTAGCACTCGCAGGTCAGGGCCTCCAGTCGAGGCTTGTCCAGCACCGTGATGTGGCCGCGCTGGTAGTCAATGATCTGCAACTTCCGCAGCTCATTCGCAGCCTCCGTCACGCTCTCGCGTCGCACACCCAGCCACTGGGCGATGACCTCCTGAGTCACGGACAGGCGGTCACCAGGCTGGCGATCCATGTACATCAGGAGAAAGCGACAAAGCTGCTGACGGATGGAGTGGTATCGATTACAGGTTAAGGTCGCCGCGGCCTCGGCGATCCGGGTCTGGGTATAACGCATGGTCAGCGTCAACAAGGCGCGGTCGTGCCTGAATTCGTCCAGGATCCGCGAGGCCGGTATACGGTACGCCCAACCCGGCCTCAGCACGATCGCCCGGTTCGGGCTGCTTTCAGCCCCCAGGCAATAGGAAACGCCAACCATGCCCTCATTGCCGACCAGGAAGACTCCGTCGGCCTTGCCATTCGCCAGTACTTGGAGCACCCCGATGATGGCATCGGCCGGAAAGTGGATGTAGTGCTCGGAGTCACCGGCCAGCAGGATCTCGCCACCCGGCAGCGCCACGAACTCCAGTTGCAGCGCCAAGCGTTTTTTCACCTCGGCGGGCAGTGCCGCCAGCAGATGGTTCAAAGGCTTTTCGCTGTTCATGGCCGCACCCTCGCTGGATGGTACCAATGTGCGCCTTCCGCCCCCGGGCGTATTGATTTAAGTCAAGGAACGCCCTGAATCCGCAGGACCTGGCCAGCGTGTGAATCTCCGCCCCGATCTATTCTTTTGTTTTTAACGCCATGACGACGAGCTGGCAATTCTTCGCCGTGTACAGCACCCGGCGGAACCCTTCGTTCTTCACGGCAATGCTCTCGATGTCCTTTACGAACCCTTTCATGATGTTTCTCCCTGGCGCGCGCGACCCGGTAGTTGCGCGCGGAGACTACCCATCTGCGCTTCCAGATCGCGTATCCGGTCCAGAAGCGAGATGACCAAAGCCAACCCGTGCGGCTCGAGATCGAAGCTCACGCGCAGCCGGCATGCCGCACGGATGATCGGGAGACATTGCCCCGGGAATACCCATTGTGATGACTCCGGATTGACCGGCGTGATGGCGCCATACTCAACCAGCTCCCGCAGCTCTTCTATCGACGACCCCGACAGCTCGACGAGCTCAGTCAGTGAAAACTCGCACTCCTCGGTCAGCCATTGAGCTTCCGCGTGTTCAGCTTCCACTTTTCAGCTCCTCTTCAAAACGTCCGCGTGGATTGAACGTCGACCCTTGCGCGAGCTCCCTGAACAACTCGCGTTCACGTTCGCTCGTCGCCGCCGGCACGACAATTTGCACGATCGCATAGAGATCGCCTTCTGCGCCGCGCGATCTGGGCAGGCCGCGCTTTGCGAGCCGTAACTGCTGCCCCGCTCGGGCGTTCGGCGGCACTTTCAGGTGGACGGGCCCAGCCAGCGTCGGGACTTCCACGGTCGCGCCCAACACCGCTTCCCACGGAGCCAAGGGCAGGTCGAAGTACAAGTCATGTCCGTTCACGCGAAACAGCGGGTGCGGATGGACCACGATATTGAGGTAAAGATCGCCGTCGCGACCGCCATGGAACCCTTTGCCGCCCCTTCCCGGCAGACGCAATCTTTGGCCATCGGTCGCACCCCGGGGAATGCGCACCTTGAACGTGCGTGGCACGCGGCGAAGGAATCCTTCTTCGTCGTGCTTGGGCACCGTCATGTTCAGCTCCACTTCGGTGCCGCGGTAAGCTTCCTCCAACGAGATATGGGCCGTGACCTCGTAGTCCTGGCCGGGCATCCGGAACTGTCCAGTCTGCTGTCCCGGGCGATGCCGGCCTGCCGCCAGCCCCGCGAAGAGATCCGCGAGATCAGCGTCCTCAAACGAAAACTGCCCATCGCCGAATTGCCTGCCCCAGTCCGGCGGCGGCTGGAAATCCTGCCCTGACGGGTGAGTGCCAAGCTGGTCGTAGGCAGCACGTTTTTCAGGAGTCTTGAGCGTCTCGTACGCTTCGGCGATCTCCTTGAATTTCTCCTCCCCGGCGGGATCCTTGGAAACGTCCGGATGGTACTTGTGCGCGAGCTTGCGGTAAGCCTTCTTGATCTCCTCGCTGCTCGCGTTTCG